>SWCC01018196.1_pt1 | contig 43637 bp, 49 predicted proteins | sample 4692971 | NCBI WGS metagenome assembly SWCC01 (sample SAMN10267277, study PRJNA491770) | bioreactor metagenome | isolation source: DHS bioreactor inoculated with subseafloor sediment | place: Japan: off Shimokita Peninsula | collected 2006-08 | reverse complement strand
TGACCAATGTCTATCATCAATATCAAATTCTCATTTTGATATGTCCAAATCACTCTGATTGACATATTGATGCTAGACTCAAATAGAATCTCACTACCTTTGATCTTTTTTGTTCTAAGACTTGGGTGTCTGTGATTCTCGATAAATAAGGATAACTTATTGTAGAATAATCTCCTTTCTTGATTTTGCAACTTAGAAAAAGACTTCTTAAATCTGGTCGAAAATAATATTTCATATGTCATTTTTTTGATTCTTTGTCTTTCTCATCATCTTCATCTGAATCTTCTAAGTAGTTTATAGCTTCCTCTACAGATTTAAAAGGTCCAACATTGTACTTTGAAGGGTCTTCATTTATTCTCATCACAGTTTCTTCTAATTTTTGGATGTATGATTTTGAATATATTGCGACTGGTTCAATCACAATGACTCCTTTTTTTATAGAAATCTCAAGTTGGTCTTTTTCTTGAAGATTTAACTCATTAATGATTTCTTTGGGTATCGTAATTTGAGATTTTTTTCTCAGTTCTATAATCATCGAATCTACCTCTTTCCTATTTTCCTATTTTCTTAATTTCTAACTATATTGTATCACTTTATCGATATTTTTGCAATATTAATTATACTTAATTCTGTAATCGTTAAATCGTTAAGTGATCGTGTAAATTGTTAGGTAATTGTTAAAAGGTTAGACATTGACAAAATTTTTGACCTGTAAAACCTCCAATTTCAGTTCAAAATACAGACCTGGACATTTGCAGATAGGAGAAAATCTCCCTTTCTGCATGAAAAAAGGCTTGATACTAGGGCGAACTACTAATTCGCTTATGTATCAAACCTATGTTTTCTATATGTGTTGCCTGACCTATTTTGATACAATTATGCGCCCTTAGAGAAATCTACGCACCCTTAGCAAAGTTTTACGCACCCCTCAATTATATCTCAGTAAAGACCTTTATTTTGATAACCTAGTTTTTCGAAAATGACTATTGTATTTACCCTATACACTCCAATAGTAATTCGTTTATATCAGACAAATTATTCTTTTCTAAATAGTAATTTGAATATGATAGTATTAATCCTTTTTTATGTTATGATTCTAAAAATTGCTTCATTTGATTAATGGGTATCGAATACCCATATCCATAGATAACTGCACCAGTATTATCTTTTAATCTTAGCGTCGTGATACCTATTAATCTACCCCATTCATCAACTAAAGCACCACCACTTGAGCCACTCGTAATACTTATATCAGATTGAATATATGTTTTTTCTTCTCCATCAACAACTAGTTTTATACTAGGACTCCCAATAATACCTTGACTCATGCTGATGCTTAGATTACCTGCATTTCCAATTGCATAGCATATATCCCCAATTGACAAATCATCAGAATTCCCAAGTTCAATTGATTCAAATTCACTATACTGTTCTGAATCTATAATCTTTATAATAGCTAAATCATTATACTTATCAAATTTGGTCACTTCTACTTCAATATAAGTCTCTTGTGTTGACAGTCTAATTAGTATGACTTCATGGATGTATTTCTCATTATTTTGTGTATAACTAACGACATGATAATTAGTGATGAGTTCTCCTTGATTATTGATCACGACAGCTGTCCCAAATGATTCAAATTCATTTGTAGTTGATATAACTTCTACAATGCTTTGAATATTTTTATTGAAAATTTCTTTGGGAGACTTAAAGTGATCAACCAGTACTAGAGTAACAAGTGATACAGTCAATATGGCTATTCCTGTGAATGTTCCTAAAAATGCTTTTTTCATAGACCGGGTTGGAGAATGTCTAATTTAATTGAACTCAAACTACTTGGATAAAAATCATTTGAATCCAGTATTAGCTCTATATATTCTTTTGTAGATATATATTGTCCGCTAAAAAGCAATGCATTGTTACTGTTATCGTAAATCTCAAACTTGCTATCACTTAAATAGTCAATTCTAATATTCAATTCTTGATTATCATATTCTATTTCTCCATTTCGAGAAAATGCAGTTAAGTATCCACCATTTATATCTAATCCATATTCCTCATTAGAAAAATTAGCATAAAGGAATTTTTTGGCATCTAAGTCCTCTTTACTTATATCGGTTCTAGTGATTGTAAGTTGTAAGTTATCAAAGGTTTCTAGATTAGTTTCATTTATTTGTACCGTTAAGTTTAGTGTTGTCTTATTCACATAATCAACTTCAAACTCTAGTAGCATATTTTGATCTTCAAATTCATATATTGTCAAGATAAGTGGTCCTACACCTAAATTTAAATAGGTTTTAACAATTATATACTCGTCATTAATCCTTAATGTTCCATATCCATTTTCCTCATTAAAAGGTCCTTGAATATCAAACTGGAGCACATCGTCTTGAGATGTCCATTTAACATATTTTTTTCTTAAAGATATTGAATTATTACCAACACAGGAAGATAATACAACTACTGAGAATAGTACATAAAATAATAATAACCTCTTCATACTTACACCGCCATAATTCCTGATAGGATTTTTATTCTTGCCTCAGCCAAAGTTGGTGTTGTTGCGTCAAAAATTTCCCATAAAATATCAAAATCCTTATACATTCTAGAGTCTTCATATATATTCAAAGAGCTATTATATACTGATTTGGGATTAAAGTTATATGCTCTAAATTTTCCTGTGCTGAGTCTTCTAACAAATACTGTATGTGCTCCACCAGTAAAATCGATTGTATTAGTAGAAGATTCAATATCATGCCAAAAAGTAATTATGAAATACTGTGATTCTTCAGAATTTGTAATAAAGGTATCTAGGTTTGTTGTATTTGACATATCAGTAATTCCATAAAGTGATAGTACTTCAGTTACGCTACTAGTCGAACTCCAATACCATTCTACTAAAGCATCAGCAGTTACAAAAAGTGCAAAAAATGCGGTTTCAACAATTGCAGTTGTAGCAACAACTTGGACATCATAAGTCCACCCAAACCATCTTAACCACCAGTCACTAGCATTTTCGAACTGTGCATTAATCAAGGTAGCTGCAATCCCGGGAATAATATCTATTGCAATCGGGATAATATAGTTTTGGATGATTGAATCAAAGACTGTTGTCTCCATAAATACCATGTCTTCAGGATATGCGTTTGTTCCAAACAGGCCAAAAGCAACATCAGCATTCATTAATTGTGTTAATGCAATCAATGTTGATAAATGCGGATTATATCCAGTGTTTTTTAAAAAGTTAAACATTGCAAAAATACCGCATCCAGCATCACCCAAATTTGATGCTCCATACTTCCATGAGTCCCCTAATGGATTATTTTGATTTCCAATATAACCATTAAATCCAACTAATTGATTGTTGTTTATAGCTTCTGTTTCTAATGCAGAATTATGCAAGAAATCATCTCTAGCTATTTCTAACTTTACTTTCCACATAAAATATTTCATGGGTCCATCATACCAAATGTCAGGTGGATTAAGATATTCTTCTGCATTGTCTATGGCATCATCGATACCTACAATTGAATTACTGACATTGACAATAGGATATACAATACCACCACTACCCCCACCGCCATCAATCATGATTGCTAAATAAAAGTTACTGTTTATTGCAACTTCATCAATGTTCTCATTAGATAATAAATCAGTTGAATAAAACGAATACCCATATAAATCAAATTTTATATTTCTATTTCCATCAATGTCCTCGAATGCATAGCCATTGAGTGTCATTGTATCTACAACAATATTCTGCGTATCAATCAAACGGACATCTATATATAATAAATCAAGCGATTTTATATAAAGCACTTCGAAAGATATTAGATAATCGGATAAATCATCGTTGGTTTCTGATAAATACTCAACCGAGTAAAAGTCCTTTACATATCTATGTCCAATAAACGTAATCTTATCTACATCATTATTTAATTTAGAATTATCAAAAAATTCTAAATATTCTTTCCCTGATTGCTGATTGGCTAATAAATTAACATCAACAACTCTTTCTAGAGGTTTTAAACTATTTCCTCTGATAAAAGAAACACCCATAAATACTAAAAAGACAACAATAATGACTGCTGAAGTTCTAACTAATGATCTTTTCATAAGGCCCCCATGATTTTGTTTTTAAATTTAAAATTATTCTACCATTCAGTTTACTTAATGTCAACATGAATATTGTATAGATATTTATAATACATGGAATTTATTTTTATATCAAAATGGGTAATTCGCTATCTATTAGGTTAAACACTTTAGCACATGTCTAGAAGTATAAATGGCTTAACAAAGACAAAAAAAGTCCGATACAAATCGTATCAGACCAATTCTCGTCTAATGGGTTGTATGACCTATTTTAATACAATTACGCACCCCAAGTGAGAATTCACGCACCCTACACTCTTTTTTACGCACCTCAATATTATGTCTTTGTTAAAACCTTTTTACATAAAAGAATTCATAATGTCAAAATAGTAGCTAAGATAAATAGAATTATATTCATTACTAATTGTGTTCATGTTTTCTTCCCTTCCAAACAAAGTAATACACTAAACATCCAAAAATATAAAGTGAAAGCAAAGGCGCAGTAAAATTTGAATATAAGATAATACCCATTTCTGTTTTTGATAGATCAATTCTGTATCCTATTGCTTGATTGTCATCAAACTCAAATTTAACATAATCTAATTTTGTTATGAATGAATATGTTTCATTTGACATGACCAGTTCATAGTCATCATCAAATGTATAAATAAATTCATAAGTATCTTCATTATATACCAAATTATCATCTGTATTTTGCTGACTTTCTAATAGTGATAGATACTTCAACTGGTAATATCTATCTGTGGCTTCTTCTTTATCGTATACTGAATAAGAAACAAAAGAATTATCTGTTTTGATTGCCAAATCATATGAATCGGATATTGTGATTATTAGGAATGGTATAAATAAAACTACTAATAAGGTACCATTGAAGATTTGCCATCTTACATTTAACTTATTCAAGAAAGAAATCTTAAAAATTCTTATAATATAATACGTCAAGATTGCTCTAACCGCTGTTAATGAATATGAATAGATAAATCTATAAAAGACAAAATCTAATTTCAATACCATGCTTGATCCAACATTATAAAATCCAGCAAATATAATGGTAGAGATGTTTAAATATAAAAGAAAAAAGCTGCTATGGAAACCTAAATTTAATAATTTGTTTTTTTCATTTATATTAATGTCTTTAACTTGTAGTCTTAAGTAGTTAACATTAATGCCTTGTATTACCAAGCCAATAACTATAATTATTATACCAACACCCATTCCTAAGGATGAGTTAGTTGTTATCTCACCTAAAACAATTATTGCTGCATTACTTAAAAGCCAAAGACCTATGGAAACAATCAGATAATTAATGTAATTGTTCTTGATTCTTGAAACAACATAACTTGAAATACCAGCTTCCTTTTCAATATTTTTTGAAGTTCTTTTTGTTCCCCTTAAAATATCATCAACTGAAACTTCATAAAAGTCTGCTAATATGATCAAAGTAGCAACTTCGGGTATGCCTATACCGTTTTCCCATTTGCTAACAGTTTTGTTTGAAACATTCAAATATTCTGCTAACTCCATTTGTGTTAATCCTTTTGAAATTCTTAAAGATTTTAAAAACTCTCCTGTATTGCTTGAGTTATTCATGCATATCACCTCTTACATAAATTCTATTCTTAAAGAGATATGTTTCAAACCCCTTAAGTGGTTGATTCTGTCTACTTTTAAGTGGAAATTACTTTTTCTCAACATAGTCTATATTCTGTATTATGGCTAAGCCTTTTTTTCTTAAAATGCTGGATGTGTTTTAGTCTATTTGTAATCCAAAAGCTATCACATTCAAAAAATGTTAATTTATATAATTATAGCATTTTTCTAAGTTTATATTAAGAGCTTTTCTGAAATAATAAAAATCATCAATTCAATCTAAGTCATTAACAAAACTAGATATTAATACCGTTAAAAATCCTTTCACTAAATAAATAAACATACCATATTAATATGTTGAATTATTAATCGCGTAGAAAAACTATGAAATCGTGTAATAATCACTCAAATCGTGTAAAGACATTCTTATTTTGCATCAAAATCGGTTATTCTATATCTTTCATCTTGCCTTTTATAGTACTATACAAAAATATATAAATGGCTTTATTAAGAAAAAAAGCCTGATACATAATCGTATCAGACCAATGCTCGTTTAATGGGTTGTGTAACCTATTTTAATACAATTACGCACCCCTGATGTGATTTTACGCACCCTTGTCAAAATCTACGCACCCCTAGCCAATTTTTACGCACCCCTAGAAAAGCGGCTTAGTTTGGACATTTTTATTATTTTTTGTTAAATTGGGTTTGGACATTTTTGGTTTTTTCTTAAACTATGATTTCAATCAATATTCAAAATCTCTTTTTCTTCCTCTGTCAATAATCCTTTACCAAGAACCCTATTTAAATATATCAAAGGATAATTCATTAATATAGGTATAAGCATCAATAATGTGATTGAATCTTCTGGTTCAATTGCTTTGATGCCAATCGTAGCTAGGAATGAGAGATGCAAAAGTATTTGTCCAAATACATATATTTTAATGAGTTTTTTTTCTCTCATCAATTGATGTTCTAAGATCCTGTTAAAGGTCTTTTTATTTGAAATTTGAAATCTCTTATAGAGATATATAGCTAGAATTGTAACTAATCCGTTTATAAAAATGTCGTGAAACTCAAGTTTAGGTATTTCCAAATAATGTATACTTCCAATCAAAAACCCTAGAGTAAATATTGATAAGCCTGTTTCGTTTCTATATTTTGTCTTCTCTTTAGCCTGATCAATATCAGTCATCACTTGTTCCATGCTATTCACCCATAAATCCTTGTATCGAATGACTTGTGTCTTTCCTTTTAATAAAAAATACTCAAAGACACTTATTATCAAAACGACACTCCAAAAAATAATTAGTGCCAATTCCAAAGATACTGATTGCAATAAACCTGCAGTTACATATATTAATGCGAATTTGACTAAAAACAAAAGATGATGGATAATTTTTAATATCATGGAATCATTTCTTGTGTGATTAAGCTGTGTGGTCAAATATATAAAATATAGCATTGGTAAAAACCAAAACGCTAAAACTGATGCATTATTTTCATCATTTACTAACCAAGATGATAACAACAATATCAGTAAATAATATAATGTGTTTTGCATAAAAACTCTTTTTAGTACCATTAATCACACCCCTAACAATTACTCTTTTTTATGAAAAATAGATCTGATTTGACTAAGAATTCTTCTACCAAAATAATAAATTGATACAGTTATCATTTTTATCAATGACCATGGATATCTAAATACTTTTTCATATAGAAAAATGCTGATGTATTTGATCGAATTTCCTATCCTGAAAACAACTTTTCTAGATAATAAAAATATAGTTTTAATAATTATGTAAACAGGATGAAAGATTTTTTTCAATAATCGCCAAATCCATATCACGACTTTCCAAAAATAATCTAAGATAAAGCGGATAATTTTTCTAACCTGCATAAATATATTTTTTATAAAACGATAAACTGGTGAGAACAATTTATGTAAAATATTACCAACCCATCTTACAAAAATACCTATGTATTTAAAAATCCAGCTAATTACTCTATAAATCCATCGACCAATGAATTCTATGATTCGATAAAAAGGTTTTAATATAGGTTTTAAAATACTCATAAGTCTAGTAAATATATTCTTAATAAAGGTATATAATTTCCCAAATATGCGCTTTAGAAATCTGCCTATAACTTCTAAAATTATAATAATTTTGTTAATGATCCTTATTAATTGATCTGCAATCCAATTTATACCTTTTTCAAGTAACTTAAAAAACCATTTTAAAAACTCGTAAATTGAAATAAGTACAAAAGCAATCGGATATAAGATGATTTTGATTGGCCACACCAATACATCTTTGAATGTTATATTCTTTTTCATAGTACTACCTTATCTTTTCGCTATCGTTCTTCTTATATTGCCAATATGAGATTATAGTAACGATACTTCCACCAACCACTGAAATAATCAATGCCTTAATCATGAGATCTTGTGTAAAAAACTCACCAGATTCACCTCGCTCTGCAGGAAAAATAAGTCCTACTAAAATGGAAAACACAGCGACAAATATAAGTGCGGATTTGCTAATTGCAAACTTTTTCTTTTGAATGATCATCACATCCTTGTAATGTTGTTAATCTTGTATACTTATTTTCTATAGAATACTAATTAATAATATGATAACATAATATTGCAAATTATATGCGTGCATTTTTAGCACGTTTTGAAAGGATATTTATGAATACTACAACTCATTACGCTTTGCATATCGATGATTTAAGAATAAGTAAAGGTCTCACTGTCCATGAATTATGCGAGGGTATTTGCGATGATAGTACCTATAGAAGATACAAAACTGGTAATAAAGACATACCCATTTATAAAATCAAAATGTTTTGTGATAAATTAGGGCTTGACCTAGATGAATTTCTATCTAATACAATGTCAAAGACATCTATTGAATACAAAAAAATATATAATCTATACTATGCAATGCAAAAAAAAGAATGGAAAATCATCAGTGATTTCATCGATAAAAATCAGAATATAGCATTCTTTTATCCATCGAATAAAACACTTTATTCTTTTATAAGCAATACTTACCTATATCAAATAAAAAAGATATATGAAGATGAGTATATACAAAATTTAATTAATTTGCTTCCAGGAAGTTTAAATACAGCATCTTTTAATGATGTTATCATACTAGAAAAAATATCTGATATTGAGGTTAATCATCATATAGTTACCCATTTAAATATCCTAAATGAACTTCTATTGAATCCGAAAAAACTATATCTTATTAAGAACAATGAACATGTGATTTCAAATCTATATGTAAATGTCTCAATTTTTTACAGTAGATTAAAATTATTTCATGAATCATATGCGATTGCAGAAAAAGGTATATCTTTCAGTTTAAAACATAATCAATATAAAGCACTTCCACGTTTGTATTACTTGTTAGCATATACTTTATTCAATTTAGGCAAACAAGTAAGTGCTTTAAAAGAGTTAACATACATGTTTGCTCATATCTATTCTACTAAGAAGAAAGACCAACTAGATTATTTTCTTAAATTGGTCAATGAAGAATTTGGCCAAGATATTTATGATCAAATGAAAAGTTATCTCTCTTTATTAGATCTTTCATATAATAACAAAAAAGAGGTTTGATATTAGGGCGATGAATAAATCGCTTTATTGTATCAAACCAATCATCAAAAGTCGGATGATATATCCAAAGCTCAATATCATCTTTACTCAATGAAATTCTTTTATTGATTAATGAATGATTAATCTATATAATTAAATCTTTCACATTTTGAGCGATGTTAACATCGGAAATTGATTGATGTGGTTTCAAGATCTTTTCTGAATAGTGTATAAGCCTAAAATATTTCTCTACATGGCTATATAAATCGTCTTCACGATAATCTCTTTTCATGATTTTGCAACTTAGAAAAAGACTTCTTAAATCTTGTCGAAAACAATATTTCATAAGTCATTATTTTGATTCTTAGTCTTTCTCATCATCTTCATCAGAATCTTCCAAGTAGTTTATAGCTTCCTCTACAGATTTAAAAGGTCCAGCATTGTACTTTGAAGGGTCTTCGTTAATTCTCATCACAGTTTCCTCTAATTTTTGGATGTATGATTTTGAATATATTGCGACGGGTTCTATCACAATGACTCCATTTTTTATAGAAATATCAAGTTGATCTTTTTCTTGAAGATTTAACTCATTAATGATTTCTTTGGGTATCGTAATCTGTGATTTTTTTCTTAATTCTATAATCATCGAATCTACCTCTTTCCTATTTTCCTATTTTCTTAATTTCTAACTATATCTTATCACCTTATCTATATTTATGCAATATTTATTGTACGTAATTCCGTAATTGTGTAAATTGTTGAGTAATCGTTAAAAGGTTGAATGAAGAAATCAAATATACTCAGTAAAAGTCCTCAAACCTCTAAAGAACACATAAAATTTGTATTATAGGGAAAAATCTCCCTTTCTGCATGAAAAAAAGGTCTGATACATGTCTACTTATACTTGACAAGTGCAAATTGTATCAAACCTCTAAATTTTTGTGTGTGAGACTACCTATTTTAATACAATTACGCACCCTTTGCAGAATTTACGCACCCCTAGTGATTTTTACGCACCCCTGCTAAAAGTTACGCACCCCAATATTATGGCTTTGTTAATGCCTTTTTACTTTAAAGAATTCATATTGTCAAAATAGCAGTTAAGATAAATAGAATTATATTCACTACTTATTGTGTCCATGTTTTCTTCCCTTCCAAACAAAGTAATACACTAAACATCCAAAAACATAAATTGAAAACAAAGGCGCGGTAAAATTTGAATATAAGATAATACCCATTTCTGTTTTTGATAGATCAATTCTGTATCCTATTGCTTGATTGTCATCAAACTCAAATTTAACATAATCTAATGTTGTTATGAATGAATATGTTTCATTTGACATGACCAGTTCATAGTCATCATCAAATGTATAAATAAATTCATAAGTATCTTCATCATATACCAAATTATCATCTGTATTTTGCAGACTTCCTAAGAGTGATAGATACTTCAACTGATAATATCTATCTGTGTCTTCTTCTTTATCATATGTTGAATAAGAAACATATGAATTATCTGTTTTGATTGCCAAATCATATGAATCAGATATTGTAATTATTAGAAATGGCGTCAATAAAACTATTAATAAGGTGCCATTTAAGATATGCCATCTTACATTGAGCTTATTCAAGAAAGAAATCTTAAAAATTCTTATAATATAATACGTGAAGATTGCTCTGACTGCTGTTAATGAATATGAATAGATAAATCTATAGAAGACAAAATCTAATTTCAATACCCTGCTTGATCCAACATTATAAAATCCAGCAAATATAACTGTAGAGATGCTTAAATATAAAAATATAAAGCTGCTATGGAAAACCAAACTTAATAATTTATATTTTTCATTTATATCAATGTCTTTGACTTGTAGTCTTAAGTAGTTAATATTAATCCCTTGTATTACCAAGCTAATAACTATAATTATTATACCAACACCCATTCCTAAGGATGAGTTAGTTGTGATCTCACCTAAAACAATTATTGCTACGTTGCTTAAAAGCCAGAGACCGATAGAAACGATTAGATAATTAATGTAATTGTTCTTGATTCTTGAAACAACATAACTTGAAATACTAGCTTCCTTTTCAATATTCTTCGAAGTTCTTTTTGTTCCCCTTAAAATATCATCAACTGAAACTTCATAAAAGTCTGCTAATATGATCAAAGTAGAAACTTCAGGAATACCTATACCGTTTTCCCATTTGCTAACTGTTTTGTTGGAAACATTCAAATATTCTGCTAACTCCATTTGTGTTAATCCTTTTGAAATTCTTAAAGATTTTAAAAACTCTCCTGTATTGCTTGAGTTATTCATGCATATCACCTCTTACTTAAATTCTATTCCTAAAGAGATATGTTTCAAACCCCTTAAGTGGTTGATTTTGTCTACTTTACGGTGGAAATCATTTTTTCCCAACATTGTGTATATTCTGTATAATGGCTAAGCCTTTTTTTCTTAAAATACTGGATGTGTTTTAGTCTATTTATAATCTAAAGGCTATCACATTCTAAAAATGCTGATTTATATAATTATAGCATTCTTGTAGGTTTATATAAAGAGCTTTTCTGACATATTAAAAATCCTTTCACTAAATGAATAAACATGCCCTATTAATATGTTGAATTGTTAATCATGTAGAAAAACTATGAAATCGTGTAATAATCACTCAAATCGTGTATTTCAAATTATAATCGTGTAAAGGCATTCTTATTTTGTATCAAAATCAATTATTCTATATCTATTTAGTTAAACACTTTAGCACATGAAAAAATTTCAAAATGGCTCTATTAAGACAAAAAAAGTCTGATACATAATCGTATCAGACCAATGCTCGTATAATGGGCTGTATGACCTATTTTAATACAATTACGCACCCCTGTTATGATTTTACGCACCCTTGTCAAAATTTACGCACCCCTATAAAAAAATTAAAAAAGTTGTTGGCTTTATTTGAGTATTTTTGAGCGTGTCTGATATCAATCATCTCATAATATATACGTATTTACTCAAGTTATCTTGAATACCATCTAGAATAAATTCAGACTTTTCAAATAATTTAATTGAATTTACGTTGTCAGATTCTATATACACAATATAAGCATTTATATCTAGTTCAAATTTATTTTGTTTTAAATCAGTTAGTATTTGATAACCAATACCTTGTTGTTGAAATTTACTTAAAATTTCTATAGAGAAAGTTCCAACATTATCAGCAGTTTCGATATGTAATGCTCCAACTAAAAAACCATTATGGAAAATAAACTTGTATTTAACATTAGGTGTTTTAAGCAAGTAATCAACATATATTTTTATATCATCTACATGTATATATCGATTTATCGATTGATCACTCTTGAGTATATCAAAATTCGTTTTATTATCTGCATCTAAATCAATGTATTGAATCTTCATTTTAATTAAACCTCACAATCATTAATATGAAATCAAAACAAACATTATCCAAACATCTATCAAATTTTAAAAACATCAATGTTTAAGTAGCCCTAAAGGAATAACATAAATACCATCAGTTCTTTGATAACAAAGTTCGGTATTTGTAAGTATCATTAAAAAGGATGGTTTCTTAGTTTTATGGATGTTGGCAATTTTTAGAAGATTTGATGCTGCTTTCTCAACTTCGTTTTCCCCTAATTTAACTTCGATTCCAGCCCATCTGCCGTCCCTCAACTCAATAACTAAATCCACTTCTAATCCAGATGAATCATTGTAATGATATACTTCGCCATCCAAAGATTGTGCATATACTCTAACATCTCTAGAACAAATAGATTCAAAAAAGAATCCAAATGTTTCAAAGTCTTGTTTTAATTTATCTACTGACAAACCCAAAGCAGCTACAGCAATACTTGGATCGACAAATTGCTTTTTATCTGATGTTCTAATCGTACTAGCACTTCTAATGGCCGGAGACCAAGCTTTGATATTTTCTATAATATATAATCTTTGAAGTGCATTAGTATAAGATTCATAAGTCTTGTAATCAATGGAAATTCCTTCGTTTTCTTGATCTTTATAAATCGTTTTACTGGTCGCTAATGTCGAAATATTTCTTGCATAACTACGTATCAGCTTTCTTATTTTTTCTTTATCTTTCTTTGTACCATCTACTTCATCTACATCTTTTGATATAATACTTTCAAGCAAATCTTTTGGTACAGCAAGTTGTTCTTTTAATGGCAATTCTAAAATACCTGGCCATCCACCTCGGCAAATGTAGTGTGCTATATCGTTGATACTTGTTTGAGATTTTGTCACATTAATTTTTTTGCCTTCAAATAAATCAAATAATGATACAGTACCTTTAGATTCTCCACTTTCATATAAACTCATAGGACGCATATAAATGGAATTAATTCTTCCAGTTCCTGTGTGTGATATATTAATGTTTTGTTTTTCTGTTTGAGTTGTATGGACTTCTCGGAGATTTTATTCATATATACCCTTAAACATCCTTGCATGGATAATATTTATTTCAGTTGATATAGAAAATCAAGATTAGGTAAATTAATTTGCTTAATCTTTACGCAAACAAATAGATGTTAATAAACACATGTAACACATTATGTCTAATAATATCTTAATATAATCTACTCCTATAAAGGTTTTCTGATGGCATATTTTTATTAAATTGGGTTTAGAATTAGGTGTTATTAAGTATGAATCATGTACATAAAATGAACTACTTTGATGAATGAAACGCGTAAGATTAAATGCTTTCAGTAGTAAAAATGATGAAGTTGTACCATAACATTTTAACTTTGCCACTCAAAACCTATTCTGGATTATTTTCAATCAAATCTTGATAGTGCACTTTCAGCTCAGAGACTATTAAATCCCAAGTCAAGTATAGATCTTTAAATGCATTATCACATATTTGTTCATATCTATTTGTATCATTAAAAATATCAATTATCGTTTCAGCATACGTGAAAGGTGAATCGTTCGAAATATATCCGTTGACACCATCATTAATCGTACTTGCTGTGATCGCTTTTTCAAGAAACAAAGTGGGTGTATGTTGGCTAGCAGCTTCAACTTGAACAAGAGATGAAGTATCATATAGTGACGGAAATAAGAAAAGATCGGACAATTTGTAGTATGCAGACAATTCCAGTCTATTTATAATTCGTCCTGTAAATATTGTGTCATCATGCAGATTGTTTGCACTAATTTTTTTCTTCATAAATACTTCATATGGTCCCGATCCAATAAAAATCATTTTGAATTTGAACTCTTTTTTCTTAAGAATAATCAAAGAATCAATTAAGAAATCAATATTTTTGATTTTATCTAAACGACCAACATATAAAAGAACTTTTTGTTCATATTGAATTTGATATTTTTCTCTCAAATTATTAGTCAATGTTTCGTCTTCTAAAGGTAATAAATCTGTTGCATTACGGATGACAACAGGCATTCTGTTTGCACCGTATTCATGAAACACTTTTGCAACTTCTTCATTTACCGCTATGAGTCGATCACATTTGTTTAATCTTCTCATCAACTCACTTATTGCAATGTCACTGATAAATTTGTTTTTACTATGTTCTATGAAATCTTTTTTATATTGGCTATGCAATGTTGCAATGAGTGGAATATTATTCTTCTTAGCATAATGAATTCCATAATTACCTACAGCAAATGGACTATGAACATGAATGATATCAAATCTTATGCGTTTAATATTCTTTTCGAAAAACGCATCAAAAACAGGAAACGATATCCGATAATCTAATTTAGGAATTTTAATCGACTTTGTTCTTATAATTTTATATGGGAATTCATCAATATTTTCTATTTTCCCGTAGTCTGGTGCAAAAACATAAACTTCAGCAGTCGTAGACATTTTTCTTGCATAATTGTCTACCACATTAACGACCCCATCAATCATCGGAAAAACACATCTGTAAAAATACCAATCACTAATCTTTTTTCCATATTCACCTTTATTCACCTTCTTTTACATGTTTAAAGTTGTCATTTTGAATGGTTTTTAAGAGTAAATTAAAACCACATATTAAGATGTAATTCAAGATTTTCCATCTCTAAAATAGTGCATTACATCATCATATCCATACTCATAAATTCTTTTTGAATGCTCTGATGAAAAATCAAGTACTTTCCCTAATCTTCTAGTAGCTTTAATTTCATGAATCTTAACGTTTTTGTATTTCTGTTTTATAGATCGTATTGATGACAGCATTGAAATTGTAATACATATAATCTCGTCGCAACCAAAATCAATTAATGGTTTAATGGGTGTGTTATCAAAATACCCTCCATCACGATACTTTCTGCTATTTATTACTACCGGAGGGAAAACAATCGGAATTGAACAGGACGCAACCACCGTATCAATTTGTAAATCCTTATTTAATTCTTTAAGTGGAATATATTGGACTTGAGAATCTTTTTGAATATAATGAGAAAAAGTAGATTTTAATAAATCAATTATTCCTTTGTCAGAGTCTCCGGTGTCTGCTATTGCAATGAAAACATCCTGATTTTTTAACAATTCAAAATCAATATTTTCATCTAATAATTGATTCAATTTCTTAATTGAAAACAATCCACTGTCAATTACCTTTAGCTTTTGATCTCTTAGCGTCTTAACAATTGATGGATTATCACCTAAAGGGTTTTCTGGAACATTAAACCATATCTCTTTAGCAACATCCATTGCACCTGTTGCAATAAAAATAACATTGACCGCTCCAATTGAAGTTCCAGAAAATGCACTCGCTTTTTGCAATATACCTAATTCTTCTAGCGCTTTAAGAGCTCCAATTTGATATGCACCTCTTGCGCCGCCTCCCGATAAACAAATTCCAATTTTTTTCATAATAATATCCTTTCAGAAACCTCGGATTTACCATCCTACGAATTTTTTTATTATATGTCTACGAAGTACTCTAAATATGTATAAGATTATTATGACAAGTAGTTAAATTAGAATACTCCTAAATTCACATCAATGTCTCTATGAAACTGGTAGTTGTAACAATGTATTTGCTACACTAATCGAGAATGATGATATTGTTGATCATGTATGAACGATATAATTTGGGTAAGCCAAGATCGCGCTTTTTTTCAGTGATTCAATCCCATATAACATTTTCAAAACTTATCACATGATTTAATTCTATGAACTATTTATTGAATGTGACGAGATTATATATGATTTCAGTCATCACCTCAACTGATTCTGCCTTTGAGTTTTTAATCCATTCAACCACGATGGAAAAAAGTGCACCTTCAAAAAATTTAGCTTTATATTTATCCTCTTTGTCAATACCAAATACTTTTTTTAGCAAATGAGAAATCTCGACTTCAAAAGATTGAAAGATAAGAAATTCCAAATTGTTCTTTATGAGCACTTCGAATAACTCAGAGTACTCATCGAAAACTCTGACTATTTTATTAATTGAATTATAAGTAACGTTACCTTCATTCATGCCTGTTTCTAGATCAGTCATCAATCTCTCATATATCTTTCGTCCTTGATCAATCAAAATATCTTCTTTTGAACCGAAGTTACGATAAAATGTTGGTCTTGCGACGCCAGCTCTTTTTGTAATATCTTCGATTGAAATCTTTCTGAATGTATTTTTTTTTAGCAAGTATATCAATGCATTATATATCCATTCTTTGCTTCTAGTGACTTGAATATTTTCTTTCATACGTTTCTCCCATTTATATTTAAATTCTCATCGTCATTAAGAAAAATACCAATTCCAATTACATCTGGACCTACATGTGCACCTACAACTGGAGTAGATGGTGACTCATATAAATTTTCTAATCCTAGATTATCTTTAATAATGCTCACAAAATACTGTTTCAAATTAGGATTTCCTGTATAAATTAAATAGGCTTGATAAGGCTGATTATTCACATACTCCTTTACCAATGTTGTTATTGATAACAGAACCGACTTAATTGTTCGTCTATTTCCAATTGAAACGATTTCTCCAGATTCTTTTACTTGCAGAACAGGCTTGATGTCTAAGAGCTTGCCAATATATCCCTTCGCATTGCTCAAACGACCATTTTTAACGAGATAGCTCAAAGAGTTTACAGCAAAATAGATTGTGTTGGTGCGTATCATATTATTGAGCCTGTTTTCAACTGCTTCAAGTGAAAATCCCTCATCAATCATTCTTTTTGCTTCCAAAGCAAAAATACCTTCTGAAAAACAAACTGTCTTTGTGTCAAACACCTTAATTTTTAACTTATCTTCAAATTCTTGAGCTGCCATGATGCAGGAATTGTATGTTCCGCTCATCTTTGCTGAAATCGTAACCACAAAGATTTCTTCAACACCCTCATCTAAGTATTTTTGAAATAATGCCATCACTTCGCCAACAGATGGTTGACTAGTCTTAGGCAATAAATCTTTATCGTTTTTTAACATATCGTAGAATTGATCAGCTTTAAGTGTCGAACCATCTTCATACTCTTCCCCATCAATATAAATTTTGATGCGTAATATTTCAATTCCATGTTCAACTGGATAATAATCTAATCCTCCAGTTGATGTATCAATTACGATTCTTTTTTCCATACTTTATCAACCTTTCTAATATCATCTTTATTTTATTTTTGCAACTTTAGACATTAATTCAAAAGCAACTGAGAAAGTTCATCTATAGATTCTACAATATAATTTGGATTTGATTCTTCTAATTTCGTTTTTGTTTCGAATCCCCATGTTACTGCTGCTACTTCTAAGGGGATGGATTGACAAGCTAACACATCGCGGACTTCATCACCGATGTAGATGGCGTCATTTGTTTTATACCCACTCTTCTTTAACAACTTCTTTATCTTGCGTTTTTTACCTTTCATTTTAGCTTTCCCCTCTATGAAGGAAAATATGCTGATCTCATTATTAGCCAGAATTTTATTGATATTTGAAACGCTATTTGAAGAAACGATTGCTAATTTGATTTTTTTATCATTTAGATTAATTAAAAGTTCCTTCATGCCAGGAATTAGGCTGCATTCATCGACAAAGTCAGAAGCTATTTCACGTGATTCCTTGTACATTTTAGGTAGCTTATGAATTGGAATTCCCAGCTCAAACAATCTTTTTAATCCTGGGTTTGTTTTGAGTTCGCGAATCTCTTCTTTTGATAGTTTCTTCATATTATAGCGTTCAGAAATTCGTTGGTATATAATTTCAGATTGATTTACGTTATTACTCAATGTTCCATCTAAATCAAAAATAACTATTTTTTTCATTTTTTACCTTCTTCTTTTATGTAATCTAGTAATCAAGAGAAAATTAAACTGGAATATCTTTCTTTGTGAACCAAATAGAACCAACTGTGAAACAGGTTATTGAAATAATTAGCAATATTGCAAATTGTATCAAATAAGATGTTGATCCATCAAGAATTGATTGCGTGTTAAACAGTGTTATCATCGTGATATTATTAAAATACCCCATCGGTTCAATTCCAATTCCCATATTCATGAACAAATCAGAACCAAACAACCCCAATATTTTTGAGATAAAGAAAATTAAAGCTACTCCGCCTCCTAAAGATATGGAATGTTTGGTATAGTTGAATATTGCAGAAAACATAAACGTGATAGCCCCCATCGCAACCGAGAATAATAATAAGCCCACATTGAGTAATAAAACTTGATTAATGGCTAAAGAATTTTCAATGGTTAATGCTAATATAACATCAACAACTGCAGTAAAGAAAAACATTAGTACCAATGACATAACCAAAAAGAACATTTGTGTCAAAGCTATCTTTGATCTTTTAATCGAAGTGGATAAAACAAACGCCATAGATCCTCTATCAATTTGATTTGCAAACAATTTATTTCCAACAATAACTGTATATACTAGAGGCATCAACACCGATACAACTGGATAAAAAATAAAACTAATCAAAACATTTGAATCCATTGATGCAAATCCAGTTAAAATATCTGGATTGATTCCAATCGCAACAAAAAGTCCATCTAGTGTCAACCCCGCAGATTCTAAAGCCATTATATATGGAATTAATACATTTGGATCAGTGTCACCTGAAACGGTTATCATTCCCATAGCAAATTTAATAACAATGTAAAGCAAGATTAAAGTAAGCGTTGTGGCTAGCCAAAGACCCCAATTTGATTTTACTGTTTGTTTTAATAATGGTATACTAATCATTTTTGTTATCCTCACTTATTTTTTTCAAAAAATATTTTTTTAGCGTGTATTTGACCTCTTTGATATATTTCACTTTATATTGAGATAATTCTTCCATAAATTTGTTAATTTGTTCATCTTTAATGTCAACTGTTGTTTGTAAATATTTATCATTTTTAGAAGTCAAATAGATATTCTCATTCATGTATTTTTGATAATCTATTTCATTTTCAAATCCTATTTTATATGTCTTTAACTCGTTGTGGCGGATCTTTTTCATGTCAACGACATCAACAATTCTACCATTTTGTAAAAGTGCTACACGATCACATGTTTTTTCTACCTCTTCGAATACGTGACTACTCATAAATATGGTCGCTCCTCTTTGTTTTGCCTCAATTAACACATCAACAAATATATCTCTCATTAGAGGGTCAAGCCCTGTAGACGGTTCATCAAGAATTAAAATATCCGGTTTAGCCATAAACGCAGATACAATGGCCGTTTTTTGTTTCATACCCTTACTCATATGCTTTAAGTTTGCTGTTGTGTCTAATCCGAATTTCTTGATCAAATAATTGGCATAATCCAAATTTTTTAACCCAATCATTTCAGCCTGACTTTTTATAAATGCATCACCATCACCAATATCAGGGAATGATATCTCTCCAGGAACATAGCCTATATGTTTCATAATTTGTGTTGTGTTGTAGTTCACTTCTTGGTCTAAAATATATACACTTCCAGCATTGGGCCTGATAAAACCCATCAAGTTTCTGATTGTTGTTGTTTTTCCACTCCCATTTGTCCCAACAAAGCCAAATATTTCACCTTGTTTTACTTCAAGATTAATGTTAAAAATACCTCTCGATAATCCATAATCTTTCGTCAAATTCTGAATTTCAATGATACTCATAATGATTGTTCACCCTCTCTATCTTTATAGTATTTTAGAAAATAGTCTTCCAGGGTAAATTGTGATTCAGAGAAATATTTAATTTGATATGCCGAAATAGTCTTGATTAACCGATTTATTTCTTTGTCATTAATTGCAACCCTTACTTTTCTTTTGGTTTTATTACTGTAAACTATATTCCTATTTGATTTCATAAATTGATTAAAATCTTCATCTTGCAAAAATTCAATTTTATAAACCTTGTTTTCGTTATTTCTTATCGTATCAGTATCAATCGTTGAAATGATTTTTCCATCTTTGATAATTGATAATCGATCACAACATGCGTCAACTTCTTCAAATATATGCGTTGATAGTAAAATTGTTTTCCCTCTTTGTTTTTCACTCTTAATTAATTCTATAAACTTATTCTGCATGATTGGATCCAACCCACTTGTGGGCTCATCCAGGATTAAAATGTTAGGATCTGACATAAACGCTGAAACAATGGCTAATTTACGTTTGTCGCCAATCGACATTTTCCTCATACTTTGATCCGGGTTTAATTCAAACATATCAAGTAAATAACTGATTCGAGAATCATCTGCATGTTTCATTTTTTTCATCATTTCTATGAACTCTAATCCACTCAATCCCTCAGGCAAAGCAACTTCTCCAGGAATATATCCAACTTCATCTAAAATATCATAGTAATTCTTCCAGCAATCGTGATTATTGATTGTTGCAATACCCTTGCCGGGTTGAGAAAAACCCATGAGCATTCTTATAGTGGTTGTCTTCCCAGCTCCATTTGGTCCAAGAAAACCATATACTTCGCCTTTTTTAACTTCAAATGATATATCAAAAACACCTCTATTAAATCCAAAATCTTTTGTTAGATTTTTCACTTCTATCATTTTTAAATTCTCCTATTATAATCTTATCTTCAGAAACTCTACTGTAGTAAGTAAAGTTTCTATTAGCATTATATCATTCACATGTTACATTTGCAACACTTTTAACGTTTGTAACATGAAAATACAAGTTTTCACAATAAGATTTTTTTCATAAAAATAAAATCAAACCTCCAGATACTATGTTAGCTCTCTTTTTATCTTATTTTTGATTCAACTCCGTTGTGAAACATAAAAGTGATACTTGAATCTCTATGTACCGTTGCCCCATCTACTAAGAGCATCCAAATTCTCTCATTCCAGTCGCTAAGTTCATCTTCTGATTTAGATAGGCTTGCAATAAAAGCTTGCATTTTAAGTGCTTGTCCTTGTCTGTCATTTCTTTGTTTAAGAAGTTCTTCTCGTTTGGCTTGCAACTTATCGTAACGATTTGATAACTCTTCATACTTCTTGTTGTAATTTTCTATGCTATCACTTGTTTTAGAGTTTTCATTTACCAGCTTGCTTACCAACTCTGAAGTTATGAATAGTTCATCATCTAAATCTCTGATTTCATCATCAATCTTTGTCATATCAGTCAGTAATTCGATGATTTCTTCTGAGTCTTGAATGATCCTTCTCTTATCTTCCATAACGAGATTATAAGCCTTGAGGAACTTGAGTTTAATATCCTCTTCTTTAAGATTAGGTGTTAGACACTTTTCTTTATGTTTATGAAACTTATTATTGCATTGATATACAAATCTTGAGTATTTGCTATTGGAATGCCATTTCTTTTTGCCATAGAATCCTCCACAGTCCTCACATATCAGTTTTGATGCAAATACATCAGATGATGAGTATTTAGCACCAATTCTTTCTCTTCGTTTAAGTTCAATTTGAACCTGTTCCCACATATCTCTGTCAATGATCGCTGGATGACTATTTTCAACATAGTACTGAGGAATTTGTCCGTTATTCTTAACCATTTTATGATCAAGATAGTTTTCAGTATAAGTCTTTTGAAGGAGTGCATCACCTTTATACTTCTCATTGGTAAGAATTGAATTCACATTATTTTTGGTCCAATTCGTTTTACCAGTGGGGGTTTTTACTTGCTTTGATTTCAAATAGTTTGCTATGCCTGTTGCAGTCTTTCCTTCAACCAAAAACATCTTATAAATCATTTTGACAATCTCTGCTTGATCTTCATCAATCACAATCTTTTCATCTTCTTTCTTATAGCCTAGAAACGATTTATAAGCAAATGAAACTTTACCCTGTTGAAAGCCGACTCTCTTACCCCATGTCACGTTTTGACTGATTGAACGTGATTCTTCTTGAGCGATTGATGCCATGATCGTTAATATGAGTTCACTTTTGGGATCTAGCGTCCAGAGATTTTCTTTTTCGAAGAACACCTCAACACCGTTATCTTTTAGTTTTCTAACATAAGATATGGTGTCTAATGTATTTCTTGCGAATCTTGATATGGACTTAGTAATGATTAGATTTATCTTTCCATTTAATGCGTCTGCGATCATTTTATTAAAGCCTACACGTCTTTTTGTATTAGTCCCAGAGATACCTTCATCTGCATAAACGTTTATATACTCCCAATCTGGCTTATCTTCTATAAACTTCTTGTAATAGGTGACTTGAGCTTCATAGCTAGTATATTGTTCGTCTGAGTTGGTAGAAACTCTTGCATAGGCTGCGACTTTCTTAACTGCCATTTGATTAAGTGGCATTTGTGTTAATGGGTGAATCGTAGATGGAATGACAGTAACCTTAGCCATGATGAACACCTCCCTGATGTTGTTTCAATGCTCTTTGTTTTGCCTTCTCCCTCATTTCAGGCGTCCAAGCTTCACTTCTTGAGCTTTTGTTCCAAGACTGTTCAACACTTGTTTCATCTTTAAATTGAAAAATAAGTTTGTTTTCGGGCATCACGAGTACCTGCTTAACTTTTGATTTTAATACTTCTTCATCAAAGGATCTAATTTTCAATATTGTTTTAGCAGCTTTTTTAATTTCTCTGTCTGGTACTTGTTTAGATGGGCAAGCTTCTATTCCTTTCGTTACTGAAAGTGAACATTTCCATATTTCGTTATGTGGTGTGGTTTTATGAGTATATGCTTTACCACAAATCCCACACTTTATCATGCCCTTGAAAGCTTGAGGTTTTTTATTTATTCTTGGTTTGATTCTTTCAGCTCGTTGTTTTCTTATTTCTTGAACTTTATCAAATAGATCCTTGCTAATAATCGCCTCATGATTCTTTTTAACTGCATACTGGTCAAGCTCACCTGAATTGATGATTTTTCTTTTAGATAAGTGATTCTCTCTAAATGTCTTTTGAAGTATCAGATCGCCTGTGTAGTTATAGTTGGATAATATGGTCATGATGCTTGATCTATTCCATTTTGCTGAATTCTTCGGAATGATACCTCGTTCATCAAGGATTTTGCCGATTGTATCGGCACCATATCCAGCAATGTATAATTGATAAATCTGTTGTACGATCTTAGCTTCATCTGGTATTACGATGAAACGTTTGTCTTCAAGTGCATATCCTAAACATGGTTTGCCGCCCCATAGAATACCTTGCTCAAAGTCTTTCTTGATTCTCCATTTCATGTTCTCCGATGTGCTTCTGGATTCCTCTTGAGCAAATGTCGCAAGGAACGTTAGAATCATTTCACCTTCACCGCTCAAGGTATGCACGTTCTGTTCCTCAAAGAACACATCAATACCTAATGACTTCAATTCTCTAACGGTTTCTAATAAAATGACTGTGTTTCGAGCAAATCTTGATATCGATTTGGTGATGATCATATCTATCTTCCCCGCTCTACTATCCTCAAGTAAATTTTGAAACTCCAATCGTGAATCTTTAGTACCAGTTAACGCTTCATCTGCATATACACCAGCAAATGACCACTCACTATTATCATGGATCAGTTTCTTATAATGGTTAACTTGAGCAGAAAGCGAGTGAAGCATAGCATCTTTACCACTTGAAACTCTAGCGTAGGCTGCAACCCTCATCTTACTCGCTAACTTGGGTAACGCGTTTACTTTTGTTACTGTTTTCTTTGTCATGATTTACCTCCTCTTCCGACACACTATATATCACTCTTTTTAAAGGTATAGTCAAGTCAATAAGTCGGTATAGATTACCTTTTTTGATACAATACTTATCTGCTAAATGTGACTCTGCTTTTTGATAATCTTGCTTTGTCATGATGCCTTTTTCAAACATTGTTTTTAAGGGAGTTATGGATAAAAGATACTTTTCAAGATTAGATCGTTTCATGGTGTTTTTTCTCTTTTCGATGTTGATTCCAAAACTGATACCTGCAATGATCAGAACAGAATACTTTTTTCTTCTTTCCCTTGACAGATTTCATGGTGATTCCGCAATATTTGCATGTGCCGAGAAGTAAATCTTCTTCTGATATTTTTGCAAGTGTATACCTTACTGCACTCGCAGTCATGGATAACTCTTTCGCAATTCTTTTGTATCCATATCCTTTTTCTTTCAACTCGTTTATCCTATTTTTTACATCATCACTCATAAGATCAACCTCCTTCACTAGTTAAATGGCGAGGTAAGGTCCGTTTTGCCGGTAAAAAATAAAAAAAACCTCATGTTGAGGATAATTTCCTGTTCATGAGGTCTGTGATTATTTATTTAATTGTTCTTTGATAATTTTTTCTGCTTCAGATAAGGTTTCTTTTCCTTGCATCTTGTTGCTGAATGATACGTAGTCATTAATGATCGCTTCAATCTTAGATTGATTTGTTTCGACAAATTCAACTGCTTTCTCTGTAGATCCCGTAATGTTACTTACCCATTCACTTAAACGAGAAATAACAGCTAACTTTTTATCATCGCCATTAAGATATGTCTCGCCTTTAGTTTTAGCTAACTGATTTTTTTCTTCTACAATCATAATAAATTCTTTGATCGTTTTTTGGATGCTTTCATCGAAGATAACATCTTTTGCTTTGCTGACCAAGTCATATACATTTTCAGCTGTTTCTTTAAGATCTTGTTTGACCTCTTTGATTATCTCATTAAGAGATTGATTTTTACCCATTTTTGATGTCACATACAGAGCTAGTAGTAACAGCGAAATTATTAGTAATAAAATTTCAAGTGTTGTCATTTTCTTTTCCTCCTAAATGTTTATAGATATTAACTTGTGAATCTTCTAATCTTGACACACGATGTTCTAACACATTCACATCTTTTTTAAGCGATTTTATATCTTGAGAATGAAGTTCAAGCAAGTTAATCATTTTCACATTTTGCTTTTCTATTTTTTGTAGGTTAACCATGATTTCATCATTCTTTGACTTATTGTTTTTTTCTTGCCTATTGAATTGTTTAATCGTGGTTAATATCACTACAACCATTGTCACGATCCAATAGATTAAGTTTTCCATTCTAAATAGACTTAATAGATTATCCCAGTCCATGATTTTTCATCTCTTTTCTGTAATTACTCAAGTAATCAATTTGTTCTATAATTTTATCAACATACTTTGTTGCATCATGAGTTTTGTAATTTGCCTTATACTCAAGCATTAGACTATACCAAGGTTCCGAAACCTTTAAATTAAACTGTCCAGTCTCATCATAGTGATCGAGCATACCCCTAAGTCGAAACAAATGGTAATGTGTCTTTGAGGTTGGATTGATTTCAAATTTACTTATGGCATAGACTAAAACAGCATCAATAAAATGGTAGATGAAACTTCGATCAACAGATTTAATAAGTTCATTTAGTTCATTAGAAAATTCAGGACTAAGATAATATTCATTTGAATCTATGCCCATGATATTATCGGCTGCTTGTCTGTGGTAAGCAATGATCGAATCGTCAAATTGCTGTCTTTTTATAAAATCTTCTTTCGAGAAAACAAAAAGATCATAATTTCCAATAAATAAATGCAGTATCCCTTTAAAACCGTCTAATACAACAGTTAAATCAATATCGCTATTTTCATCATCTAAACCATAAGCCTTAGAACCCCCATAATAAATGAGTAATATTTTTGTGTTTGGAAACACTTCTTTTATCATGTTATATATTTCATTCATCTTGAGATTCCTCAACGTGTTCAGGTATTGGATCAACCACTTCTAAATCATCCAATGAATCATCAAAACCAATCACATTTTGTTTTAACCAAAGATATCCATGTTCAATCGGATTTGTATTCAAAAATGTTGGATAATCTAATTGAGGTATTTCGATGTCAATCTCCTCAATAGGATCACTTTGATTTATTCTTGCTTCTTTTGATAGATAAGTTGATACACAAAGTATGATCCTTTTATCTTTATAGTTAATGCTAAACGCTGATATTCTATGGTATGAAGCTTGAACGCCAAACTTCGTATCTAAAGCCTTAATAATTGCCATATTGTCCTCACTTTCTTTTCACACGGTAAATCGTAATTGATAAAGTATCTGGTGAACCGAGATTTAATCCAGTATTGATATAAAGTTGTCCAAGATTACCATTTACTGTATGCACAAAATCACATGACTTAATAGTTGAGTCACCTTGACCAGATAAAGTTGTTACACTTTTACCGTATGCAACCCATTGCACGATATCGCTGAGTGATGACCTAAACATTGGGGATAATTCAAAAGAGATGATTTTCGATATACCACTTGTGATAGTTGGTCCTGTTTCATAACTATCTTCGATATATTGAACCGTTGTGTTTTTTGAACTTCTTGTTTGATAGACGCTACTTTCTGTACTTGCATAATAATTTAAGTAACTACCCGTTAGAGTTGATGATGCGGCAGTTCGATAATAAAAATAAGTATCTGAGACATCTGTTGATGTACCATAAGTTGATGAAACAATATGGATTTTATAGATGAAATTTGAATCAAATGAATAATTCAGAGTATGTGTATACGCATAGCCTTCATAACTATAAACAAGTTCCATCTCTCCACCAATTTTGACAACCGATGAAGGCGTTCTAGCGTATAAAGCATTCTCGTTATAATCAAATGCAAGTTCACCTAAATAGTTTAATTGTGCAGTTGTTGGTTTTGCAGTACCTCTTTTAACTCTGATGATAGCCATTAATAAGTCCCACCATCTATGATTGAGGTCGGCATAAGGACCTTAGTTTTATCAATACCTAATTTATAGGAAACTCTAGTTGGTGTGTAATTTGAGTCGACAACCGCTGTATAAATGAGTCCATCGATAATTACTCCATTGGTATAATCAGCCTCTGTTCCAGCAACTGCAATTCCATCAGCATCACTTATGTATACATTTTTAACGTTACTTAAGACTGTTCTTTGATCTTCAGTTAAATGTAAATTACTGGCGACATGCGTGTTATATGTTGATGCAGCTACACCACCTAATCCTGCAAGGGTAATTGATACCGCTCCGGTTGATCCATTAACACTTGTGACTGCATCTGTTGGTGTTAAGAGCTCTTGCCAGTTAGCTAGCGTTGAATAAGGTGATGCTTTAAGAATAAATGATTTGTTTAAGTCGGTTCTAACCGCAACGTCACCTTCTTGAGCTGTAGACAAACCAAGCATCGCAGTTTGACTTGCGACTACAAATGTATTTGTCATCGCAATCTTTGGTACAACACTGTCTGCTAGTTTGCCATTCGCATCGAGAACAGGTACATTCCCATTTCCGGTTCCAGTATTTTTGGTTGCTGCAGTTCCTAATCCAAGTGCAGTAATTTTTGTGTCAATTTGAGTGTTTACTTTAGCAACTCCAGGTATTTTTAAATAGTCTGATTCTGCTAGTGGAACTGATACACTAGCAACCTTATCTGCTTTTGCAATATATAGATGCTCACCACTAAAATCAACTAGTGGTTCACCAGCTTTTACTGATCCTGTTGTCCCAACAAGAGGACCTGTTCCTGCTGTAGTTCTTCTTTTAATTTGAATTGTGGCCATTTAAATTCCTCCTATTTTTTCATAAATAAACTTGTGATTTTATGCGTTGAGTTTGTTGTAGTTAATGTCACAACCCCATTCTCATATGAGATACTTAATGAGTAATCACTAGAAGCATATCGATATGAAACTGCTGTATTTGACCCAACGATAATGAATAGCAACTCACCTGGAAACGTAACAACTGTAGATCCATTGATCACAACATATAAGATTGCTTGGCTTAGTTCAGTTGAATTAGTTCCTGAGAAACGATAAGTTCCAGCTGAGACTAGCGTTAATTGTTTCCTGATTGGTAAGTAGTGGTTAAATATTTCATCATCTAATGTATCGACTCGCCCTTTATCGTTACTAATCATCTTTCGTGAATAACTAGTTAAAGTCACCGATGATGTCGTTTTTGTATATGCACATAGTACCAACTCATAAAGACCATCAGTAGTTAATAAATTGGTTGTTGTTAATGAAGGATACCCTCCAACCTGCTCTTTTAAGTATAAGCTTACGCTATCATCTGCTGAGTTTACACCCAAGACTACATAGCCACTTTTACTAGAGTCTGGTGTAACACCGATCATTGTTTGGTTTTCGATGTATACCAAACGTCCAAATATTGATGCATAACCATCACTAAATGTAATGGTGTTGTTTGCTAAAGTAAAACTACATTCGCTCTTTAAACCTTTTAAAATGCCAACATCGCTTGAAAAAAGAAAATGATACAAATCTGAATCAATCTTAGCTGTAACATTGCCACCTTCAAAGGTGATTTTTTGCAGTCCCATCAGAACTCACCTCCATCAATATTTGAATTTGTAATTGTGATATTACTTGTCGAAGTACTGCCAGTATTTTTACTGAGCAGTTGTATTTTTTCTGTGAGTTTCACTCTATATTCTCCTAACGTTATCGTTGCATGTTTCATTGAATCTCTAAATTCAATTCCAGTTATAACTGAATCATAGGTTTTACCTTTATGAATAAACGATACATAATCACCTAAATTAATGTTTTTGAACGGTACAAAAATGTTATTGTTCATATCAATCATAAAAGTAATGTTGTGATCTAGTTTTGACGTGACCATTTCACTTCTTGCTTTTGTTTCAAGAGATAAGTATTCGTTATCTGTATAAAAATAGCTCTTTGACATCACACTTGTATATCTTAGATCAGACGAGCTATCTTCTGTGATATCTCCAGTTGTTAGTAGATAAAACGTTCTAACATTTAGATAGGTTTGGTTTTCACTTCTCGGATAGAAAATGACCTTATTAACGAGTTGACTTGTTGAATCATTGGTTTCTATCTGCATGATTGATGAAAAATCACTTTTGATGGTCGTCCCTTGATTGACACCAACAATTCTAAATTTAATACCCGTAATTCTTCCTCTAATGTAGATGACTTCTGTTTTAAAACTAATACCATATCCCTTAGATACGAGTTCAAATATCTTTGACATATTAATGATGTTGTCTGTTTCAAAATTCAAACTTCCGGATGCACTTGTTTCTTTACTGATATTTAAATATGACAAATTTTGTCTTGTGTCTGAATTATTCTTGAAATAGCTCGAAATGATTTGATATAAATAATCCGCTAAATCACCACTAAAACTTGGTGCAATGATATCCAAATTAAAAATCTCCCTAAAATCGAGAGATTTAATACTCGTTGTATAATCATCTAATCGTTCAATACTTTCAAGAATACCTATATATGAGAATGTGTCATGTTTCAGGATGACAATATCCCCGATTTCACAGTTAATCTCTGTCTTGTTCACTTGAAACGTTGATCGCTTAATTAAAACCATGTCTAAAATGATCTCATATTGCTTACTGACATATGCATTATCTTTATACTGCAAAGTACTTCGATCTAAGAACAATAGTTTCATATTAAATCCCTAAATATCCTTCAAGCACAGTTACTTTACATATCGTTTCAGTTGCAACGCCTGGTTTAAACTCAAACTCGTAATTACCATGACCCAGAAAGATAAAATTATCCGTTTCAAAATCTTGTAATCCATATATGTCTGTAACAATACCTGATTCTTCTTTTGTCATTAACTGTTTACTTGGAATAGCGTTTACTACAATAGAAGCATTATCAGCAGTTATGTATAACCTTAGAGTTGCCACAATCTCTCCGCTCTTCTTGACTATAACTTCAGGATCAATTACATCTCCAAGCATTTCTATGACGACAGGTGCATCATCCAATCCATCATTAATGATAAATGTTTTTCCCTCATATGAACTTGAATAGTGATATGGATAAATATAAGGATATACTTTGCCGGTTGCAGTTCCATTTGCTATGATTTCATAAGTCTTTTCTCTTAGCCATAGTGATAACTTTTTGAAAACAATAGTACTTTGTAATGTGCCCGAAATGAGTTCTGCTTTCGTTAGGCTTGCTACATCAACAAAACAATATGCCTTAAATGCATCTGTTTGATAATATAACTTTAGGTCGTCACCACTTTTACTAATGAAATCAACAAAGGCTTTATATCCTATATAACCTTTTAAGAATACAAGTGTTGTCGTTATTTCTGAAAGTGGAATCTTATATTCTGACCTTGAAAAAAGGTTATGATATTCTAAATACTTGGAATCGAGAGCAAACCCTAATCCACTTACTTGAGAGATGTGTGTTTGATTTTTATAGTTAAAGTAGTAAGTGTCACCATATTTGTTTTCTATATAAAATTGCCTAATCAAATCACATTACCTCCTAAAGCTCTATTGATGGAGTCTATATCGAATGTCGAAGATGTCGTATTGATTGTGATATTGTTTGTGTTGCTTGTTGACGAATTCGAACTGGAGTTGTTGACTGTGCTTGATCCTTTTAGATTAAATGTGTCACTAAAAAATCCACCAATCTTACCGAAAAATCCACCAACTTTATCTGCAGCTTTTCCTGCAAAATCACTAACGCCATTCGTAACTTTAGAGGCAATGTTGCTGATACCATCGGTTACACTTCCGAATACATTCTTTATCTTTCCACCAAAGTCTCCTATTTTTGATGGCAAATCTCCAATCCATTCAAATATTTTCTGAATAAATTCGATGATCTTTTGCACAACTTTTAAAATTGGATCTAGAACTGTCTTTAAAACTTTGATTGCTGGAACTAATATGGCTTGTAAGACTTGACCTAAAGTAGTAATCAAAGGTGCCAGTGCTTCTAATATCTCAGCAAACATTGTCACTTGCATAATCAGTGGCATGAGTAAAACATCTAAGATAGGTACTAATAAATCAACAAGCATCACAACTAAATCAATAATCACATCAAGAATAGGCTCTAGTGCAGTAAGGAGTGCATCAACGATCATCATGATCGGAGGTAGCAACAACATAAATGTTTCCATGAGTCTATCAAGAAGTGCTCTAAACTCTTCACTTTGAAATAAAGCAAGGGCTAAAATGGCGATGAGCGCGCCTATACCAAGGGTGGCAAAGTTTATACCTGCACCTGCAAAAAGCCCAGCAGCACCCACACCTTTAAGCGTCATAGCCACAATATTTAAGAGTGGTCCAACCTTACCAACAACCCCGAGTACTGGACCAATAGCCGCAACTAATCCTATAAGGGTTGCGATCATTTTCTTTGTATCTGAATCTAGACTATTCCATTTTGCAATCCAGTCTTTAACGACAGGTATCATTTCATCTCTGACTTTGATGATTAAGTTTTGAATCACAGGCATAAGTGTACTAGCAATATCAACTGCAAGACTAGATAAGGCTTGTTTGGTTCTATCTAGGGCATCTGTAAACTCACCAGCTTGTGCAGCTTGTTCATTTGTCACAATACCAAGTTCTCTTGCTTCTTGTCTTAAGTCATTTATAACTTCTGCTTCTTTAGATAAAACCGGAATAATATCAGCTGCGACTCTTTCACTTAATAAATCATTGGCCACACCTAGTCTTACTGCTTCATCTTCCACTTTACTTAAAGCATCTCTAATCAGTAAGAATGCTTCATCCGCATTTTTACCTTTTAAATCATCAACAGTTAGTCCAATTAAGCCTAGACTATCCGCAAACTTATCACCATTGCCAGTCGCAATATCACCTAAGATACCATTAACCTTAACAAACGCTCGTTCCATTCTTTCTGTGGAAACCCCTAATATAGTTGCGGTATGATTCCACTCTTGAAATGCTTCAGCTGATAAACCAATCTTCTCTGCAGTATCACCAATCTCATCTGCAGTATAAGCAGTCTTAATCGAAAACGCTGTTAATGCAGAAACGGCTCCTAAGATAGGAACTGTTACAGATTTTGTCAGTGTAGAACCAAGTTTTCCAATCTTATCAAACTTGGCGTTACTTAATTCTTTAATTTTATTGTTTGTATTACTTAGTTGGCCATTCAGTTTTCCGAGTTCAGCTTCTGTATATTGGACATTACGTTTGAGCTTATTAAACTCATCTTGACTCATGTCACCAATCTGAACTGCTTTTTTGGCTTTTTCAAGTTCTAGATTTTGTGTATCTAATCTTTTCTTTGTTGTTTGTAAAATACTATTTAATTTATCTTGTTTTGATTTCCATAAATCAAGATTAGAACTATCATATCTTAGATTAGCATTAATAGCTTTTAAATCTTTATTTTGTTCTTTAAGATCCTTTTTAATATCTTTAAGCTCATTTTCTAAATCTCTACCATCAAGGCTAAGTTTGATATTGAGTCCTTTTACTGTTTCTGCGATGTTTCCACCTCCAATGCATAAAAAAACACATCAGATTTGACGTGTTATTATAAAGAACATTTTAATTATTATAATCATTTATTAAATCGTTTATTTGTCTACTACAACATTTACCAGTAGGACTTTTGTGAACACAATCACTGTTTTTCATCGCGTTTGTATTTTTTACAACCTTTCCTACTGTATCACACTCTTTATTCACTATCGCATCAACAATTTCAGCTTTTTCTACTTTACTACAATAGCAAATATATTTTGGATCAGCATCTTCCTTGTACCAAATCGGAACTTTAACATCAGTTTGCATTATCATATTTTCTTCACCAGAAAAATAAGCAACATCACATGTTGGGTTTAAGCATAAATAATAATCTTGATTAACCTCAATGGATTCTATGCTAGTTAAGCTTTTAACTGTAACATTACTTACCAGTTCGCCATTCACATTACATTTTGGACATGGTTTTGTTTTTTGCATAATAGTCACCTATTATCCATCAATTAATTGTGAATCCTGATTAAAAAATGTTTTATATCCAAAAATTAAAAATATATAAGTGCTTAATGATACACCACCTAAGATTCCAAGCATAACCCCAATTTGATACATGATAGCAGTCGTTGGTACAACACCAGATAAAATCTGTCCAGTCATCATACCAGGCAAGAAAATGATCCCCATCCCCAGCATATTATTAAGGGTCGGCATGATAGCTGAATCGAATGCTTGATTAATGATATCATGGCTTGCTTCTTTTGGTGTTGCACCTAATACTAACGACTCAATCACTTCATCTTTTTGATCCGTAAATTTATTGAGTAACGTATGAATACCAAGTGTGATTCCTGTCATGCTATTACCAATAATCATCCCAGTTATTGGAATAAGGTATTGAGGGTTATAATACGGCTCAATTTGTACAACAATAAACACAAAATAAAATAACGCAATGAGTCCACCAGTGGGTAAACTAAGCATAATAACTTTTTTTAAAGATGGGGTTAGATCATCCTTAAACTTTCTAAACACTGTTAAAACACTGAACCCTACCATTAATAAAACAACACCAAATGTCACAAAGGGCGATGGGTTATCAAAGATTGCTGTTAAAAGAAGGCCCATTACAACAAGCTGCACCGTCATTCTAAGGGTTGCAAGTATCAACGTTTTTTCTCTTTTAATGCCACGCCTATTTAAAATCCATAAAATAAAAACAACAAAGACATAGCCAAATAAAACTTGCCAAACACTAAGCTGAATGATTGTATCATTATTCAAGCGACTCAACCCCTTTCACTTCACCCTTGGCAATTTCAATCAAAATATCACCATATTTTTTAGCAACCGCTTTAGAGTGTGTAATCATCACCAAACTCAACTGGTTTTTTTTAACAAAATCAACAACCATTGAAATCACTAAATCTTCAGTTTCATCATCTAATGCACTTGATGGTTCATCCATTATATAAACCTCACCTTTAAGCAACATCACTCTTGCAAGCGCAAGACGTTGCGCTTCTCCACCTGATAGTTTGCTTGCATCATGGCCTAAAGATTGGGTTAATTTCACTTGTTTAAGCATCTTTTCCATCGTTTCATCAGTAACATTCAAGCGATGAAAAGAAGCTGCTTTCATTAAATTATCCTTAATTGTTTTTTTATAGATATAAGGTTTTTGTGATAAGTAAATAACGCTTTTTCTTAATGCAACCGCATCATAATCTTTTAACTTTTTATCTTTATACACAATCTCACCTTCATCAGGTGAAATCATTTTATTTAGCAGTTTTAAAAGGGTAGACTTACCCGCGCCACTCTCCCCAACAATACATGTGATTTTCCCTTGTTTAATGGTTAAATCATCGATGTTTAAAATGTCTTTATATTTTACCTCTTTTAGTCTAAACATAATAGTCACCTCTTACTGCTATTATAACATACTATATGAGAAAGTTATCGATATCATGTTGTCTTGCTCTTTTACTGGATTTAGGTCCACTAATCACATTTTTCTCTAGTTCTACGATTGAAAAGTATGTTTCTAGATCAAATGACTTGGTATCTTCAATCGATAATCCTAAGTGCGCAAGATTGAAGATGATGTTAGCGGTAATATCTTTTTCTTCTGCACTACTTTGATTTGCTGGGTTGGGGTGTGCTTTTCTGAAATGTCCCGAGCATTTCACCTATCGTATTCGTTAGATTTTGTAACTCATCCTGGTTACTTAATAAACCAAAATCAAGTGACATTAAAAAGTCATTATATGATTGCTTGCTAAAAGGTCGATGAAGCACATAGATGATTCTAAAGATCGTATCAATCACTGTCGATAAATCTTCTTCTTTTTTACCCGTCTTTTCTAGCTTTTTAATATCACTAAATAGTTCAGTTGAAAATACATTACGGTAATCAATAATTGTAAATAGTGATGAATGCAGGCGATAGTCTTTATCACCTAGATTAAGTGTTTTTTCCATGTGCTACTCCTTATAAAAATGTTGGCAATGTCGGTGCAGTGGTTAGAAATGTTGCGTAGTTTGTATCTTGTGCGCCTGCGATTGCCCTTAAGATCAGATTGTTTCCTGCTTCAATTGGTCTTGCTGTAATATTAAGTTCAATTGAGTTTGCTTCAATAGAATCTGATTTTGTTTTACTCGAGTCTCCTGAAGGCGATGCTGTACATAAGAAATACCATATACGTCTTGCTTTCATGTCACCTTGTATTTCATAGCCTAATGCGAATGTTTTTGTCTCAGCATTCACAATTTCTATTAAGTTCCCATTGGTATCTTCTAAGAACCCAAAGATATCCTTTTTAAATGCTTCATCAATTTCTGTGAACTTTAATGTCACGTTAGATCCTGAATTAGATACGAGTGTCTTAATGACTTTATCATCTGCATAAACTTGTGCACTACTACCAATGACCTCAGTACTAATTTCTTGTGCGCCTTCTAATCGTTTAGGTACACCAAAAGTCCAACTACCATCTTCTGTTTGTGTTGCTAGTGCATAGTGCACATTGGTTAAACCAAAAGTTACTTTATTACTCATTGTTATAAAACCTCCAATTTGATTTCATATACACGGTTTATTGAACCGTCTTCATTTTGATATTCAGTGATCATTTGAAATTCATAACCACCATAATATAAAGATACCTCGAGCTTTTCTTCTAACTCGAGGTTTTTATGTTTTGTTATTAGATTAAGTTGAATCGTTAGTATTCGCATGGTTACTTTATCGTCTGCATACATCGATCCCTTATTTGATACTTCTTGATAAATGATATACTCATCACTTTCATCTATACTATCTTTTTTACCATATGAAACTTGTCCTGGTAAAACAGAACTTAATGTCGTGTAAAGTGATTCTAAAATTTCTTTCATATCAGTTTCCTTTAGAAATGATTTCTTTGATGTCTTCTAACATCTTTGGTGTAAACATATCGTAAGCCGGCCTCATAAAAGGTCTTGGCCCGACATATTTTCCACTTCGGTGTGTATAGCCAAACTCAAGTAAATGTGTGAGTCCACCTTTGCCTTCAGAGTAAATAGATATAGATGTGTTCAATCCACTTCCATTTGAAGTTGCGACAAATGAATCCGCAAATGCATTTTTATAGCCACTTCTTGGTGCATTACGTTTCATGTAAATTAATATATCTTTAGCAGTATCATTTAATCTTTTTTCAAGCTTTGGGATTATGCCTTCTACATAATTTTCTATTTCATCTTCAATCGCTTGTCCTAAATCATTCAGTGTAATCAATGATATCACCTAACTTGATGGATGTTCTTTTTAAATAAAGTTCAATAAATTGTCCTGCTTGATAGGTTCTTTCTATCTTATAGATAACACTACCTATATCCACATACTTAGAACTATCATAGACGATTCCTTGTACTTTAACCGCGATATCAATTCTGATATCTGAACGTTTACTTTCATAGTACTCTCTTGAAGTAATCGAAAAATTAATACCAATCACTTCTTTTTTCGACTTAAATTGATAACTCATTACACCCATGGTGTTAGGAACCATCTCCAAGGTTAGTAAGTGCATTCTTATATTGGGGGAATTTGGATACATTTTTTTTAGCTCCCTTTTGTTAATGCGAGTTGACCTACCAGCATATCAAATGACTTGGGTAGTTCTTTTGCGCTTCCATCGTTTTTAAAGCCATAAAATGTCTTCACATAAATAATAATGACTGTACTAACCATTGGATTTGATTCATCATTTATATAAGAAGGATCAACCCCACAACTTTCTAAGTAATGTTTACAGCTATTGATGTGCGTGTTTAACTCATCATCTGCATAAGTCTCTACTTGGGGGATGAGTAAAGCCTTTTTTACAATATCTAAAATTGCCATGAAATCGATCCTTTCTTAACTAAAATTATCCTGCAGGTGCAGCTTTCTTCTTAATGCGTAAGAAGCCGTTATAACCAACAACATTACCACCAGTAAAGACTGAAGCTTTATAACTGATAATACCGTCTTTAAATTTGTAATCTGTTGATTTACCAATTTCTACTGGTGAGAACACTGGCACTTCATAGTTCTTAAGCGCACCATAAGCGATACCATATTCACCAGCAACTGTGTTACTATCAGAGATTGCTTTACAATGTGAGTTAATGATATAAGGAATACCATCAATCGTTTTATTGACATAATCAATCGAGTGAACCTTACGACCTTCTTGTGTCTTTAGTCCAGCAAACGCACGTAAATCATTCTTATTCAAGATAAGAACTGCACCACCTTCGACTTCTTCATCGCCTCCATAAGCAAAGACAATGTCATCAAGGGTTGAATCTGTGATTGCTTCAACTTCAAGTGCTGTCTTATCCGCAAGTGCCACTGCAGCTTCACTGAAAATACCAGTAAATGTATTCGTTGTTCCTGCACCTCGTAAGATTTGTTCACTAATTTTCTTTTTAAGTGAAATATTGATGTTTCTTAAGACTTCTGCTTGGTAAGGAATTGAAGGCAGTTTTTCTAACTCTTCTGTAATCTCTGTATAAGCAGTGATTTTAACTTTTGAAATGGTTAAGTAACCAAATGCAGGTTCTGTCTCTGAATAAGCTCCGCCTTCTGCAGTCGTTCCAGCGATGCCATTTGATTTAACAAATGATTTCTTATAAGTCTCACCGCCATTTAAATTAATCACATTGACACGATCAACTAGACTTGACACTTGAGCAAATGGAACTGGCGCAAGATTCGTTGACGTGTGATCAGGAAGTAAGATCTCAGAACTTGATACTTGAATGACTCTACTTTCTTTTAAGCTTTGTCCTCTTGTTTCTAGTTTTTCTTTATCGACCATTTGACGATTATCGACTTGAATGGGTTTAAATTCTGTTTTAGAAGCAATCGCCATCTTCTTATCAATCGATGCTCTTTCTTCTTGAAGGGTTGTTGTTTCTGTGTCTAGTGCTTCTAGTTTTTCTAGATCAGCTTCTGTATCTACTAGACTTCTAATTTCTTTTAATCGTGATTCAATTTCTTTTCTTCTTAATTCTAAATTCATGATTTTTTTCTCTCCTTAGATTTTTGATTTAATTTTGATACGTTTTTTGATTAAATCTGATTTTTCTTTTTGCTCTTCTAACTCCATAGTCTTTAGTTCCAATTCCATGGACTCTAAAGAACGAGCATATATCGAGGTTGCATCATATGCAGGTGTATCCACAACCGACACATCATACAATCTTTCTATCCTTGTAATGGTTCTTTTGGGAATGTCACCTTCACGGTTCCATACCTGTTCATCAACGGTAAAAGCAAAACTCATTTTATCTAATAGGCCACTTCTAACCATTTTATAGATATCCTGGTTATGACTTGTATCTAAGAGTTCAGCTCTTACCTTGAGGCCAATATGATCAACAGTAAGTTCAAGTGATTTATTCTTGGTTCTCGCAATAATTAAAAAGGAGTCCATATGATTGTATTTCATAGGAACATCCTTCATTTTAGTTTCCCCTAAAGCAGTAGGTGATATTTCTTCAATGAACCCATAGGTCTCATCACCGATTAAAGTTTCTTGATTAAAGACTAATGCATAGCCTTCTAAAATCATCTTACCTTCATCTTCATGAAGACTGACTTCTGCGAGTCTAGTTTCTTTTATCATTGGATCTTACCTCTACTTTTTTGGCTTGTTTAGGTTTTACTTCATGTTCATAGTCAAACTCAAGCTCTGAGTCTTTATATGAGAATGTTTCTAGTTTTTCTTTCTTACAAAAATCAGTGATCGTTTTAGTTTTTTCTTTTTGCGTTTCTAAAATACTTTTTAAAGCTTCATTTGATATTTTTCCATTAACTGTTATTTTCATCTTTAGGTTCCTCCGTTCCAACTTGATATTGATTTGCTTTATCTGCATCGACAAAGTTTAATGATTGAAGTCGTTTGTTTCCACCTTCGATAGGCTCTAATCCTAATAGTGCTCTTGATTCATTGAGTGACATAATTCCTAGACTCATCAATTTTTCAATGGCTGTAACTTTGGTGTTCCATGAAGCGTACTGCAATCTTTCACTATAAAAGATAATTTCTTCACCACGTTCCAATTGATTGTTGGTAAGTAAGCCTATAGAAAAAGCCTCGCTAAGTTGAATAGCTAAAGGCTCGATCGTTGACTCATAAAATGAATTGAATTCTTCTTCTGTATATTTACTTGTAAAGATTGGTACTGATACACCAAAGTAATCGAGTATTTTTGATTGCAAGAATTCTAGAGTATCTTTATCAATCAATTTAGGATCTACATCTAAGGGGATGTATTCACTCTTTAAATCAATCGGAATGATAGAACTTCCTTTTGTGTTGACTGAATCAGAAAGTGCACTATCAAATAGTTCTCTTTGTTTTTTCTTATCGGTTTCTGATAACATACCGTTCATCTTAACAATACCTTTAATCTGCATGGATGACTTAATCGCATTATCAATCCCTTGTAATAAACTATCATTAATTGAGATGGTTTTTAGGATTGCTTCATGATCACCACTTGATCCATTTCCACCAAAGATATCATTTTGTCCGTAGTGTTTTCTTAAATGAATGATATTCTCATACGGTAATGTATAGGTGTCACCATTTTCAAATAAGAATTTTATAAAGTATTGATCACTCTGATCTATTACTATTTCCACCGTAATGGGTTTAAGAGGATAAAGACCTATAAGGTGTCCTGTATATTTATCAAACCTAGGATAAATGAATGTATTATCATTAAGTAGTAATGTCGTAATAACCTTATAGATGAAATCATATGGCGTCATGATATCGTTGGGTTTATGCTTCAAAAGAAAAGACAGCCTTCCGCTTTTCTCGGATACTGTCTTATCGTTTTCTATTTTAATATATCTTGGTTTTATGCACTGCTATGATTTTCTAGGACACATAGGTACCTACCTAGATATAAAAATAGCGACATGCAACTTTCCTTTGTTGCTATTATTTTATCATTATTTAGTGTTTAAGTAAATCCATTAATCATTCTATATTCAACTGGTGTTATGTAATCAAGACGATATGCTAATCGATGATTATTAAAGTAATGAACATATAATTCTATAGCTGTATGTATATCTGAGAAATCATGAAGTTTCATGTATTGTTTTAAGTCCCCTTTAATCCAACCTATTAGTGATTCAATTACTGGATTATCTGTAGGTGTTCCTGCACGTGACATAGAACGAGTAATCGGATAGTCTTTATGTGCTTTTTCGAACTTAACTGAAGAATAAACTCTTCCTTGATCACTATGTAAGATAGTATGTTCTTCACCGTATCCTCGTTCCTCTTTGATACGCAAGAATTTATACAAACTTCTTAAGTGATTCATCACGCCATTTCCGTGATGATAGTTTGCTAAATCATATCCAACTATCTCATTGTTGAATACATCAATATGCAAGTTTAAATCGTATTTCTTTCCATCATGTTTAAGCATTGTTGTGTCACTACACACTTTCTCAAATGGTCTTGTAGTACTCCAATCACCATTGATTATATTAGGAAACTTATCCGATACTCCTTTTGGTCTTCTAAATGCTTTTCTACGCGCTCTAGAGTAAATTCCCATTTCTCTAAATGCTTGATATGCTGAATAGAATGATACAATCCATCCAGTTTCATTAAGTATCATTTTCCTAATTGCTCTATATCCGCATTCTGGATGGATTGAATGATAATTCTTAACTAACATTTTTAGTGTTTCCTTTGTTTCTTGTCGCTCTGTTTTATTCTCTTTTCTTCTTAGCCATCTATAATATCCGCTTCTTGTGATTCCCATGTATTCACATAGATCTTTTATGTAATACTTGATTCTAAATTTATGAACTAAAGTATACTCATAATTCAAGATCTGTTTTTTTTTACATATTTTGCTTCTTCACTTGAATACCCTCTTTTTAGTCTTTCAATTTCAACTTTAAGCATTAAGATTTCATGCTTTAGTGATTCTACTGATTCGGGTTCTTGATTGGATGGTATTTGATCTTTTATTTTACGTTTACTTACTAGTCCACTAATACCTTCTGCTTGATACTTACGTACCCACTCTCTTTGTGTTTTCCTAGCTACACTATATGTTCGTTCTATTTGATGTTTCGATATATTTTCATTCAATATCATCTTTACTATTTTAAGTTTAAAGTCTAAACTGTACTGATTTACCACATTATCAACTCCTTCGTGTTATTATACTACATTATTCTTAGAAAGGGAGGGGGAATGTGTCCCACTTTTTCGTGGCAGTGCACACTTTTGATAGAAAAAGATAAGTGAATCTAAATATAAAAGTGAATTTACAATAACTTTATCAATTTTAAAAAATGTAATCGTGTAAAAATCATTCAAATCGTGTAAAATGACTTGTAATCGTGTAAAAATCATTCAAATCGTGTAAGCAAATTATTGGTCAGTTATTTTTAATCATATTTTTGGCTATTTCTCATATCTAAATCAACTCTTCAAATCAAGAAAAAGCCCTTACTAAAGCAAAAAAAGGCCTGATACTTATTGTATCAAACCTATGCTTCTTATATGGTGCGGACGATGAGACTTGAACTCACACGGGCGATTACTTGCCCACAAGCCCCTCAAACTTGCGTGTCTACCATTCCACCACATCCGCTTTAAAAAAAGGCACATGGCCTTTTTTATATGTAATTTTTTATTCTACCGCAATGATAAACGAATAAATTTCTTGCTTACCATTAATTAAATCTACTTCAATATCAGGATTTAATTTCTTCGCATATTCAACAACAGCTAAAATTTCTTCTTCAGTTGCGTCTACACCATGGAAAATCGTAATAATTTCTCTATCTTCATCAATCATGTCATCAAGTAGTTTATGTGCAGTCTCAATTCTTGTTGGTGTTGATACTAAGATTTCACCTTTAGTGATTCCAATGAAATCACCATTTTTGATCTTAACACCATTAATTTCAGTATCTCTTACAGCATAAGTAATCTCAGCTGATCTCATATTTGATACGATATCAGTCATATCTTCGATATTTTGATCTAACTCTTGAGTTGGATCAAAAGCCATCATAGATGAATATCCTTGAGCTATACTCTTTGTCTTTAAAACTCTAATAGAACGATCAGGACATAAATCTAAAGTTTGTTCTGCTGATAAGATAATATTTTTATTATTTGGTAAGATGATGATATTTTCAGCATTCATTTCTTCAACTGCTTTAACAAATGCTTCAGTTGATGGGTTCATCGTTTGACCACCATCAATAATCATATCAACACCTAATTCTTTGAATGCTTCATGAATACCTTCACCTGAAGCAACAGCAATAATGCCATACTTAGCTTTAGGTTTTTCTGTTTTAGCAACAGCTTTATGATTTTCAGTACCCATAATGTTTGAGTGTTGTAATCTCATGTTTTCAATCTTAATGGTTTGTAAATCACCATATTTTTGTGCAAGTGTTAATGCAACACCTGGTTGATTGGTATGTACATGAACTTTTAGTAAATCATCATCAGTTACAACAACTAATGAATCACCCATTTGTGTTAATGGATTTTTCATGAAATCTTCTGTGAATTTTTCTGGATTATGTAACTTAACGATAAACTCTGTACAATATCCAAATTTAATATCTACACTACCAAGATTTTCAGCACCATGATAATGTTCTACGTTTTGTTGAACAGGTTGAGCTTCTGCTTCACTTAACATTTGTCCGTTAAGCGCCATCATCCAACCTTCTATAATTTTAATGAAACCAGCACCACCACTATCAACAACACCTGCTTCTTTTAACACTGGTAATAATTCTGGTGTTTTGATTAATGTTTCTTTAGCTTGGTCTAAATACATGTTTAATACTTCTTCTACACTATTTAAATTAGGTTGTTCACGGAGTACTTTTTCAGCTGATTCACGAACAACTGTTAAAATTGTTCCTTCAACTGGATCCATTACGGCACGGTAAGCCATTTGGTAACCACCTACAAGTGCTTGAATAAATTCTTGTACTGTAGCTGATCCATTATCAATTTTAGCGATTTCTGAATAAACGCCGCGGAAAAATTGGGAAAGAATAACACCTGAGTTTCCTCTTGCTCCCAT
>SWCC01003726.1_pt1 | contig 43748 bp, 34 predicted proteins | sample 4692971 | NCBI WGS metagenome assembly SWCC01 (sample SAMN10267277, study PRJNA491770) | bioreactor metagenome | isolation source: DHS bioreactor inoculated with subseafloor sediment | place: Japan: off Shimokita Peninsula | collected 2006-08 | reverse complement strand
CCCCCCCCCGCCGGCAGCCGGTCTTGTAATATGACATTCTGCACATGTAGCATGACAGGTTTGGCAATTTCCTGTATAACCATGTTTTAATTCTTCTGGTAATGTATCAAAAGCTTCTGGCCCAGTTTCATTTTTATATCTTAAAGTGACCATACTTTTTTGACCCCAACCTTGTTCGTGTGTGCTATTTTTTGCTCTAGCAACTATATCTGGGTGGCAAGAAGCACATTTCTCATCTGAAAGTAGGGAGGGTGCAGCTAAAAAATCGCCAGAATGAGCATGATCTTTATTATCTGCATCTTCTACACCATTATGGCAAGAAACACAACCTAACTTACCATGTACACTATTTTTGAAGTCTGTGTAGCCTTCGCCACGAAGAACAACTCTATCATATGGTTCGTAGTGAGGAGCCTCTCCACCACAACCTGCACCACCGGTTGAAGGTGGATCTGGAGTATGGACAGCTTTTAATAAATCATAGTCTGTATGACATCCTTCGCAACTATTTTTTGCCAATTCAGTATTTGAGCCAGGAGTAATTGGTAATTCCTTTTCCTCATCATTACAGGCTGTAATAACAAAAACAAAGGATAAGATGATTAATAAATATTTTGTAATTTCCTTCATTGACATTCCTTTTTTTTGATTTTACACTAATTGGCAATTAAGATGCCAAAGAAAAATCATTAAAAGAGGCTATCATCGCATTCAAATGCAGAACACATTGTTTCAATTAAGTAAGTGTGATTTAGCAGAACGATTTATATTGTTGTTATTAGGTAAGTTGCGCTTATGTGAACGAAATGTTTCAAGCGTGGAACATGAAACTAATTTTCCACGTCAATTATTCCATATTGTTTCATTCTTCGCCAAAGTGTAGTTCTTCCAATATTTAATTCTTTGGCAGTTTTACTCTTATTCCAATGATTATTCTCTAAAATATCAAGTAACTGATGTTTTTCAAAAGAATCATCGTCAGTTATATATTTATTGAAAGTTTTTTTCCTACGTCCATTTTCTTTTACCATCGGAGGTAATTTTGATGCTACAATTATTTTTGAATTATTTGTTCGGACGAATGAATATTCGATAACATTTTCTAATTCTCTTACATTTCCTCGCCATTCAAAATTTGTGATAAGCTCTAAAGCATCATCATCAATATCATTAATTTCTTTTTTATATAGCAAAGAAAATTTGACAAGAAAATACTTTACAAGTGGAACTAGATCTACCAATCTTTCTTTTAGGGGAGGTATTTCTATTGGAATAACATTAAGTCGGTAATATAAATCTTCTCTAAATTTACCACTTTTTAGAGCTTCTTCTGTATTTATATTAGTTGCTGCAATAACTCTAACATCTACTCTTCTTGTTATTGATTCTCCAACCCGTTCAAAAGTTCCTTCCTGAAGTACTCTTAAAAGCTGCAATTGCATTTGTAATGGCATTTCTGCAACTTCATCTAAGAATATAGTTCCACCGTCAGCAATTTCAAATCTGCCAGGACGATCTTTTACTGCATCAGTAAACGCACCTTTTACATGTCCGAATAATTCACTAGCTAATAAATGAGTAGGGAATACAGAACAATTAATTTTAATGAATACATTATCTTTTCTACTACTAGTCTTTTGTATGGCATTAGCAATCATTTCCTTTCCAGTACCTGATTCGCCATGGATAAATACGGGTGCATCTGATTCAGAGATTTCTTCAATTAATTCAAAAATCTCTTTCATTGGTTTACTTTTGCCAATAATCCCATGAAATTGACTATCTTTTGTTAAATCTTGTTTAATTCTTTCAAGGTCAGAAATTTCTCTAAATGAGATTACTCCGCCAATAGGCTTTTCATCTTCGTTATGCAAAACTGCAGCATTTAATTTGATAGGAATGTTATTATCGTTGGCTGATTTAATCTTTGACTCGAAGTCATAGATGTTTTTTTTAGAGTTTAATACAAGCGCAATTGGGCAATCTGAAAAACAAACTTTAGATCGGAATACATTTTTACAAAACTGACCGAGAACTTCATCTTTTTTGTGTCCGGTTATTCTTTCAGCAGCTTTATTAAAAAAATTAATTCTAAAACTTTTATCTACGGTGAAAACACCTTCGCCAAGACTATCTAAAATGTCTTCATTTTTGATTTCATATTCTGCCATAGTTCAAAATGTTTCATCGATGAAACACTATATTCCATTTTTGTTGAGCACAAACTTATAAACTCCTTTATACAATTTCAACAAGAGAATCATAATGAGCTATAATTGTTTTATCCAAATCTGCTTTTGAATGAACAGTTGAAACAAAAAGAGCTTCAAACTGGGCAGGAGCTAAATAAATTCCTTTTTCTAACATCTTGTGAAAATACCTTCCATATTGTTCAGTATTTGATTTTATTGCTGATTGAAAATCATTAACATTTCCTTCAGTAAAGAACATACACATCATAGAACCAATTCTATTCATTGCATATTTTTTACCAATTTTTTCTAAATTGCCAGCAAATCCTTGAGCTAAATAGGCTGATTTCTCTTCTAATAGTGTATAAATTTCTGGATTATTTTTGATATAACTAAGTGCTGCAAATCCAGCTGACATTGCCAAAGGATTACCACTTAATGTCCCTGCTTGATAAATTGGCCCAACAGGTGCAATCTTATCCATAATTTCAGTCTTTCCACCAAAAGCACCAACGGGTAAACCACCGCCAATAATTTTACCAAATGTTGTTAGATCCGGAGTAATACCCAAAATTTCTTGGGCTCCACCTTTTGCTACTCGAAATCCAGTCATAACTTCATCAAAGATTAGCACAATATTTTCTTCATCACATATTGATCTAACTTCTTTGATAAAAGAGTCTTCAGCTTTTATCACGCCCATATTCCCAGCAATTGGCTCTATAATTATTGCTGCAATTTCATTTTTATTGTTAGCAACCAATTCTTTTATGGAATCAATATCATTGTATTGTGCAAGCAAAGTATCTGCTGCGTTTCCTTTTGTTACACCGGGACTAGTTGGAACGCCTAATGTTAAAGCACCAGAACCAGCTTTAATTAAAAAATGATCTGCATGTCCATGATAACAACCTTCAAATTTTATAAACTTATCGCGATCAGTATACCCACGTGCGGCTCTTACTGCAGACATTGTTGCCTCGGTTCCGCTGTTTACCATCCTAACTTTTTCAATTGATGGAACTAGTTCAGTTATGAGTTCTGCCATCTTTATTTCAATTTCAGTCGGTGCACCAAAACTAGTCCCTTTTTTAATTGCTTCATTTAAAGCCTCAATAATAAACTCTGGATTGTGACCAAATAAATGTGGGCCCCAACTTCCTATATAATCAATGTATTCATTGTCATCAACATCAGTAAATTTTGATCCTGATCCTTCCTTTATAAAGAGTGGATTTCCACCAACGGAATTAAAAGCCCTTACTGGAGAATTAACTCCTCCTGGAATATATTTTTTAGCTTCTTCAAATAATTTTTCGCTTGTTTTAATGTTCATAATTTTCCCAATAGTTCTATACAAATATTATTAAATAAAATTCTTATACAAACCAATGTTTTTCACACTGAGCGGAGTCAAAGTGTGCTTTACTAATTATTTCCACGGTTCGACTCCGCTCACCTTGAATGAGGATACTTAAATCAATTTTGTATCTAATAATTATTATCCAAATACTTAGCTACATCCTTTGCAAAGTAAGTTAAAATCATATCTGCACCGGCTCGCTTAATTGCAATTAAAGATTCAATCATAACTCTCTCTTCATCAATCCAATCCAATTTACCAGCAGCTTTAATCATCGAATATTCTCCACTGACTTGATAAGCTGCAGTTGGCATTTGAAATTTGTCCTTAACTTCTTTTATAATATCTAAATAAGCACCAGCCGGTTTAACCATAATTATATCTGCACCTTCTTCAACATCGGATTCTGCTTCTCTTATTGCCTCCAATCCATTCGCAATATCCATTTGGTGTGATTTCCTATCCCCGAATGCTGGAGCGGAATCAGCAGCGTCTCTGAAAGGTCCATAATAACCGGATGAATATTTTACAGCATAACTCATAATTGGAATTTCTGTAAATCCCTTATAATCTAATGCTTTTCTAATTGCAGCTATCCTGCCATCCATCATATCTGAAGGGGCAATCATATCAGCTCCGGCTTCTGCATGCGATACTGCTTCTTTTGCAAGAAGAGAAACAGTTTCATCATTCAGAATTTTTTCTCCATCAAGTAAACCGCAATGGCCATGAGAAGTATATTCGCATAGGCAGACGTCCGTTATGATAAGTAAATCTTTTACTTCAGCTTTAATGGCTCTAACTGCTGTTTGAATTATTCCAGTATCAGAATATGCATCAGAACCTTGCTCATCTTTATGTTCAGGAATTCCAAAAAGGATGATTGCTTTAAGTCCAATTGCTACAAGTTCTTTACATTCCTCTATAGCATTTTCAATTGAAAACTGAAATACTCCAGGCATTGAATGAATTTCTTTTTTAATATTCTCACCAAAAGCAATAAACATAGGGTATATTAAATCATTCTTGCTGAGACTTGTTTCTCGGATTAAATCTCTTACGATTGGATTATATCTAAGTCTTCTTAATCTTTTAGTTGGATATGTTGCCATTTGAACCTCTTTTACAAATTAAAATTTATTGGAAAATATGTTTAGAGATTCTCACGTCGTCCTTCGGAATTCTCAGAATGACAAAACTAATGTCATTTCGAACGAAGAGAGGAATCTTTTTTTCTAACTTAAATATTCTTTAATTTTTTCAAAATTGGTATAAGAACTTTTGACACAATCTCCTACAGAAATTCCTCCGCGGAAATTACCGCTTAGAAATATTCCTGGATTTTCTTTCTCAAATTTTTCAAAATATTGTTCGTGCTCAATGTAACCTATGTTATATTGAGGTATAGCCTTGTTCCAAAATTTCTGTTCTATTAAAATGGGTGGGGAAGCAATTCCCATTATTAATTGAAATTCTTTAATAGCTTCTTTCATTCTTGATTCAATTTCTGATATGGAAAATTCAGGATTCCTTGCTCCACCTACAAATATTGTAAAAGCAGCTTTTTCTTCTGGTGCTCTGTTTTCAAAAATTGTTGAACTCCAAATTGCTCCTAAGAATTTCTTCTTTTCACTAGACGGAATTAAAAATCCAAATCCATCTAACTTTTGTTTAATTACTTTTTTATCATAACCTAAATACAATACCAAAACTGGGGGGTAAAATATTTCATTCAAGTGTTTTGTTAAAGTTGGATCAATAGAATCGGTAAGAACACTTAATTTTTGTGCCGGGATGGTAGAAAGAACAACATCACTTACAATACTTCCTTTTTGCCCATCTTTTTCTATTTCAACCACAAATTTTGAATCATGTTTTGTAATGCTTTCAATTAAGCAATTGTAAAAAATATTTCCCTCTATATTTTCAGCTATGGCTTTGGGGAAAGACTGCATTCCATTTCTGAAAGAGAACATTTTGGCATTTTGTTTTGAATCTTCATTACGCTTTTTTCTTTCTTTTGCTCCTTTTACTACGCCCTTAATCAATCCGCCATATAATTCTTCTAATCTATATAATTTCGGGAATGCAGATTTGACACTTAGTTTATTTGGGTCACCAGCAAATACCCCAGAAACAAAGGGGTCAATAGCATTCTCCAAAAACTCTTTTCCCAATCTTCTTGTTACAAATTCAGAAATACTTTGATAATAACCTTCTTCAGACTTTCCGATAAAAGGTTCTTTCAGTAATCTAATTTTGGCAGAGGTAGAAAACAATTTGGATGTTAGAAACTTACCTGGAGAAGTGGGCAAGGGGAGAAGTTTATTGTTTTTAAGTATATATCTGATATTTCCTTCGTCGTTGGCATAAATCATTTCATCTAATAAGCCAACAGCATCAACAATTTCCCTAATTTTTGGAGTAGTTTCTAATCCACTGTTTGGTCCAAAATCGACGAGAAAATCATCAACGAATTTGGTAGTCATCGCACCACCGGGTTCCGAATTTTGCTCAAGAATGGTTATATCATAACCTTCTTTTTCGAGCCAATGTGCAGTTGCTAAACCAGAAATGCCCGCACCAAGAATTGTAACTTTTTTACTTTTCATAATCTTTTATGTCTTTAATATTTTTACAGTTTCTTCATATAACGCATCAATAAATAATTGGGAATCATTTAATCCCTCCATAACTATATAGTTCTCAATATTAAACTTATCAGCAACATGTCTATATTCAATATCCAGCTCAAACGAAGTTTCAACGTGATCAGATACAAAACTAATTGGAATAATTAGTAAATGCTTTTTGCCTTTATTAGATAAGTCTTCAATCATTGTATCGGTTGCCGGCGTAAGCCACTTAACAGGGCCTACTTTGCTTTGGTAACATAAATGATGAGGATGAGTATAATCACGATCTTCCATAACCTTATCAACAGTATCCTTAATATGGAGTGAGTATGGATCCCCATTTTTAACCATACTGACTGGAGTTCCGTGAGCACTAAAAACTAATTGAATATCTTTTCTAATTTCTTCAGGGAATCTTAGGATTGTTTGATCAATTCTCTCATTTATTGCCGCAACGTATAAAGAATTTGTTGGATAATTATCAACTTTTAATATCGTTTCCGTGGTTGGAGTAAAACATCTATCCCATTCATTAAATGACGAACCAGTTGTAGAGATTGAATTATGTGGATAAAGTGGAAGCAGAACTATTCTTTCAAAATTATGATCTTTAATCTTGTCTGCAACATCTTTGGTTAATGGTTTCCAATAACGCATTGCCGTAAAAACAGTAATGTTAGAATCAAAAACTCGTAATTTTTGTTCGAGCATTTTTCTTTGAATTTCCGTCCATTCGTTAATTGGGGACTTACCACCGATCAATTCATATTCTTTTGATACTTTTGGAGCTCTTCTACTTGAAATAATTTTAGCAAATAATTTTTGTCCAAAAGGAAGATTAAAAATATCCTTATCCGAGAAGAGATTGAACAAAAATGGTTCGATCGCAGCCAAAGAATCTGGTCCGCCTAAATTAAATATTACTACGGCTGTTTTCATTTATGATTACTTTCTAATTAAAATGTTTGTCATGCCGAAACTGTTTATTATGAGACATCTTTTATTTCACTATCCACAAGATTTCTCAATTGCCAAAGCTCATTTCGAATTACAATTTTACAATGATCTAATATTTTTAATATTTCTCATATTCGTTCGAAATGGCAACTATTTACTTTCTAATGAAGTTTAAGCTTTACTTGGATTTTCTCAACATAAAAAATAATTACACAGTTCTAGAATATTTTCCGGTGTCTTCTTTACGTTCTAAAAATCCATCAAATTTCATTGCAATATTTCTTATTAATAATCTTCCCATCTCAGCAACTTGTATTTTGCGATCTTTAATTTCAACAAGCCCATCAGAGATTAGTTCATCAAAATCATTTAATCCATAGCTGAAGTATTCTTCAAAATTAATATTGAATTTATTTTCAATAGTAGCAAAATCCAATTCAAAGTCGCACATAATTTTCATGATTACTTCTTTTCTGATGATGTCATCTTGATTCATGGTGTAGCCTTTCATAACCGGAATTATTCCATCTTCAAGAGCTTCTGAGTATTCTTTTTCTGTTTTGAAATTTTGGGCATAAACATTTCCAAACTGACTAATACTTGTGATACCCATTGCATATAAATCGGTGCCAGCATTTGTGCTGTAACCTTGGAAATTTCTGTACAGTCTTTTTTCATGGAAAGCTTTCGCAAGATCATCACCTGGTTTGGCAAAGTGATCCATTCCAATAAACTCATAACCTGCAGATGTTAATTTTTCAACAGACATTTTAAAAATTTCTAACTTCACTTCAGGGGTTGGTAGATCCTCTTCTTTAATTAAAGCCATATGTTTTTTCATCCAAGGCACATGAGCATAATTAAATAGAGCAATTCTATCTGGTGAAATATCAATCATTGCGTCTACAGATTTTTCAAACTCAGCAACTGTTTGGAAGGGGAGACCATACATTAAATCTAAATTTATGCTTTCAAATTTTAAGTCCCTTACCCAATTAACAACTTTCCTTGTTAATTCTTCAGGTTGAATTCTATTTACGGCCTTCTGAACAGTTTCATTAAAATCCTGAACACCCATGCTTATTCTATTAAATCCACCTTCTCTCAAAGCTTCCAGATGCTCAAATGAAAGTTCTCTCGGATCAATTTCACAGCCGTTTTCTGGAGTTTCAACGAATTCAAAACTTTGGTTAATGTATGAGACTAGTTCATTAATTTCATCAGGTAATAGATGAGTAGGAGTTCCGCCACCCCAATGCAATTGAGCTACTTTTCGATCACGTTTTAAGTATGATCTCAGTAAATCAACTTCATTTTTAATGTAATTAATGTATTGTTTAACTCTATCTCTATTCCTCGAAATTATCATATTACATCCGCAGAAGTAGCAAAGTGTATCACAGAATGGTATATGAAAATAGAGTGAGAGATCAGCTGGATTTTCTAAATTATTAGTTCGAATAATTTCATCTAAATAATTATCAGCTGTAAAGTTCTCATGAAATTGCGGTGCTGTTGGATAACTTGTATATCTTGGCCCTGGTTTATCGTATTTTCTAACTAAATCCAAATCTATGTTAAACATGTTATTCCTAACTTAAATTAAATATGAAATTGCGCACTATTTTCTTTTACAAAATCTACCAACGCTTTTGCATTTGCAGGTGATATGTCTGGTAATATTCCATGACCTAAATTAAAAATATGTCCGCTTCCATTACCATATGACTGCATTGTTTTTAGTGCCCTATCCTTAATAACTTCTTCAGAACCATAAAGAGTTGTGGGATCCATATTCCCTTGAAGCGCAACTTTATCACCAACTAAATCTCTAACTTTGCTTAAATCCATCGTCCAATCGAGGCCAAGTACATCAGCTCCGCAGCTAGCAACTTTATCTAAATTTGAGTGAACACCTTTAGGGAAATAAATAACCGGTTCATTAACTCTTTTAATATTGCCTATTATCTTCTCAACATATTGAAGTGAAAATTCTTGATAATCATCTTGTGATAAAATTCCACCCCAAGTATCAAATATTTGTACAGCATTAGCTCCAGCTTCTATTTTAGCTGATAAATAAACTGAAATTGCAGAAGCCAATTTATCCAAAATAGTATGGGCTAATTTAGGATTATTGAAGATCATTTTTTTTACATTAGAAAAACTCTTCGATCCACCACCTTCAACCATATAGGTTAATAAAGTCCAAGGAGAACCACTAAAACCAATTAATGGAACTCGGCCATCCAATTCACGCTTAGTTAAAGAAACTGCATCTAAAACATATTTTAGATCTGAGGTTGGGTCAATATCTTTAAGAGATTTTAAATCGTCTTCAGAACGGATAGGTGAGGGAAATATTGGGCCTCTTCCTTCGTGCATTTCTAAATGCATCCCCATTGCTTCCGGGATTACCAATATATCAGAAAATATTATTGCCGCATCAACTCCAATAAGATCAATTGGTTGAAGTGTCACTTCAGCAGCAAGTTCAGGAGTTTTACACATTGTTAAAAAGTCAGCATTTTTTCTTACAGCTCTATATTCTGGCAAGTATCTTCCAGCTTGTCTCATAATCCAAATTGGTGTTCTTTCTATTTTTTCTTTTTTACATGCTCGCAAAAAAAGATCATTTTTTAGTTCTGTCAAAATTATATCCTTTAATCAATTAAATGTTAGTTTAATAATAGTTTTTCTTCTTTATAAAATTTTATTATTTCCTCGATCAAAAAATTCATAGTAAAATTAGGTGGAACTATATTTGGCGCAATACCAGTTTTAATTAACGCATTCTCAGTTACTGGTCCAATTACAGCAATATTTTTATTCTTAAAATAAATTAATGGATCATCAATTTTCAATATTTCAATAAATCCATTATAAGTGGAGGGGCTTGTGAAAATGAACAAATCAACATTTACTTTTTGTAATAATTTAATCTTATCTTTTAAGTTTTCTATTTCGTTTACACTATTTATATAAACTGTAATGGAAGTGACTTCAGCACCTAAATTCTCAAGGATTTTAAATTGCTTAGGATTTGATAAATCAGAGCTGGGAATGATAATTTTTCTACCAACAAATTCCATTGTTGAAAGTTCTTTTATCAAATGGTCTGATGTAAATTGTTTAGGTTGAAAATCAATACGAGTATCTCTTGATTTTAAAAATACTGAGGTTTTATCTCCTATTGAAATAACGAAAAATGAATTCGGGTTAAATTTAATTTTTAGTTCTTCAATTTTAAGAAAAAAATACTTCACTGCATTTTCTGATGTAAAAATTATTGTATTAAACCGATTAATATTCTGTAAGGTTTCATCAAGAACAGAATTGTTCGAAATAGGTGAAATTTTAATCGTTGGAAAACTAATTACATTTGCTCCCAACTTTTCTAATTCTCTTACAGATTGAACCGATTGGTCCTTGGTTCTTGTGAGAATAACATTTTTATTTTTTAATATTTTATCCAATTATCTGCTTTCGTATACTTCTTTGAGAATTTTCTTTGCTCCAGCTTTTATCAAATCACCAGCGAGTTTTTCCCCTAGCTCTTCTGGATTTTTCTTACTCCCACGCAAAGATTTTCTTAATGTTATATCACCCTCAATTGATGCAACTAGACCAGTTAAGTAAAGACCATTTGTTCTAACTTCTGCAGAAGCACCAATAGGAATTTGGCATCCGCCTTCAAGTTTTTTTAGTAAGGCTCTTTCAGCGGTTGCTGCAGCAAAGGTGTTTTCATCATGTATTGATTTAATAATATTTTCAGCAAATTTGTTAGTGCTTTTAATTTCAATGCCTAGTGCACCTTGACCAACAGCTGGAAGCATAATTTCTTTATCAATTATTGAGGAGATGTGTTTTTTCATTTTTAGTCTCTCAACTCCAGCTTTCGCTAAAATTATTGCATCCCAATCTGATTTTAAAAATTTATCTATTCTTGTTGGAACATTGCCTCTAAGTTCAACAACTTTTATATCAGGTCTAATGTGTTTTAATTGTGACCTTCTTCTTAATGAACCTGTAGCAACTGTCGCCCCTTCTTTAAGTTTCTCAATTGTTGTTCCTTTCTTCCTTGCAATAAGTACATCTTCAGAAGGATGTCTTTTTGTAACACACGCAAGTTTCAATCCTTTAGGAATTTCAGTCTGAAGATCTTTAAGACTGTGTACGGCAATGTCGATTTCACCATTTAATAATTTTACTTCGAGTTCTTTAGTGAACAAGCCTTTATCACCAATTTTAGAAAGAGCAACGTCTAATATTTTATCACCTTTCGTTGTAATGATATTTATTTCAACAGAGAGGTTCTTGTTCCTTTTTTCTAATTCTCTTTTAACAAAACGCGCTTGCCATAAAGCTAGGTCGCTGCCTCTTGAACCAATTATAAGTTTATCCTTTTTCAAAATACACCTTAATTATTTTTTTTACCGTTTGTAGGAACATTATCTAAATCGAATAAATACTTTATTACACTTGTGAGTTCATTTGCTTTATCCAAATTATCTCCTGACTCGGCAAGTTCTCTGAGTTTTACGGTTGGGTTATGAAGAATTCTCCCAATTAACCGTTTAGACATGTCTTCTAGTTTAATATAGTCTTCATCGGAAACTTTATTCTTTATTTTATTTAATTCGTCATTTTCGATATTTTCAAAGAAAGACCGCAATGATTTTATAGCAGGGACAACTCCCAGTGTATTGTACCAAGTATAATAACCATCAATCTCTTCAGAAATGATTTTTTCGATTTTAGGTATTTCTTGTTTCCGTTTTTGAAGGTTTTGATTAACAATAATATTGAGAGAATCCATATCATTATAAAATACATTATCGATATTCTTTACTTTTGGGTCAATATCTCTTGGTATAGCAATATCCATTATGAATATTGGAGTTCCTTTTCGCTTTGTTATTGCATTTTTAAGATCAGCATAAGTAACCAAATAATCTGTTGCACTTGTTGCACTTATAATTATATCAAACTTATACAAGTGTTCTCTAAATTCATCAAATTTTATTGAAGAACCGGATACTTTTTTTGCCAATTGTCCGGCTTTTTCTTGAGTGCGATTTGTAATTGTTATTTTACCAATATTTCTGCTATTTAAATGAATGGCAGCTAACTCACTTGTTTCGCCAGCTCCAATTACTAGAGCTTCTTTTTTATCTAAATTGGCAAATATTTTTTCAATTACCTGAATTGCCGCATAACTTACTGTTACTGCTCCTTGTGAGATTAAGGTCTCTTTAATGGCTCTTTTACCAATACGAGCAGTAATGTCAAATATTTTTCTTGTAGTTGTGTTCGAAAAATCTTCATCAACCGATAAACGGAAACTTTCCTTGCATTGACTTAAAATTTGACTGTCACCGATAATGAGAGAGTCAATGCCAGAAGCAACTTTAGCAATATGATTTAAGGAATTATGAGAATCAAAATGTTCAATATTCGACCACTCCAAACCAACGACTTTTTTAAACTTTACAAGTTCTTCAAAAATTGTATTACAATTTGTTTGCTTATTTTGCGGAATCCCGAAAATTTCTGTTCGATTACATGTGGATAAAACAAAGCCTTCTTTAAGAGAATCAGATTTAAGGACTGAAATAAATCCTTGTTGTTCTTCTTTACTTAAATGAACTGCTTCTCTTAATTCTATTGGCGAAGTTCTATGATTTATGGAAATTCCAATTAGATTCATAAAGAATATTAATTCTACTGATTGTTAGTAAAATGAATGAAAACTTTCGGCAAACACATTTGACACAAGTAAGGAAATTATAGCTATAGTAAACCCTACAAGTGAAAAAATGATAACTTTTTTACCGTATAATTTTGAAATTAATTTTGCAAGTATGCCAATACCAAATACCAGCCAAACAATGCTTACTGAAATTAACTTTGGATCGACATAACTAATATCGGGGAATGCAATAGGAAGCCATATAAATCCTATTAACATTGAGATTGTAAGGAGGATGAAACCTATAAGGACTGAATAAAAATTTAGTTTTTCAAGAATTTCAAGACTCGGGAGACGCTTAAATATCAACCCGTATTTATTAAATTTTATATCCTTATAAAGCAAAAAGAATAACACTCCATGAACGGCTGCTATCGTAAACCCCGAATAACCCAATAATGCGCTCATAACATGAACACCAAGCAACCTGTTCCTTAACACCTCTTTTACTTCGACTAAATCCTGAATAAAAATTGAAGATATTAACTGAAAAATCAGAGAAAATAAAATTATAAAAGTACCTGTTCCTCGTATATCTGTGAGCAATTCTAATAAGAAATAAGCAAATCCAAGAGAAAATGCGAGGACAGTGAAAATTTCGAATTTGTTTGTAATTGGAGGATGATTAAATTCAACAGTTCTTAATAGGAGATATAATACATGGAGGAAAAGGGTTATAAAGAGGAATACTCTCTTAGCATTATACACTTTACTTTCATCTTTGATAAAATCGTACAGATAAATACCAAATGTAAAAAAGTATAGAACTGGTAATAATATATTTATAGAATGAATTGTGTTTATCATATATTCTGCAATTACAAGTAATTTATTCTTCTAACTATGTTATAAAAGATAACTTTCAGACGATAAACTTACTCAAATCTTTAGACATTTTTTATGAAAAAATAATACTCCTTTATTCATAAAAAAGGCATTCAAAATGAATGCCTCTATTTAACACCTATTCAGGAAAAAAATTAATCTAAATTCTTTTCACCATTCATGTGCGTGAATTTATTCAATGATCCATCTTCATTATAAGTAGCTGAGTGACAAAATACACATTGGTCAATAGTCCAACTTCCAGAGCTTTGTCCGAAATGCCCAATCGGTTGTGGGGTTATTAAATTTCCTTCATCGTCGATTTCACCATGACAAGTGCCACAGGCAGCTTGGGTTCCATCAACCTTGGTCCAAAGTGGAGAAAAATTATTTCCAACAATCTTAGAATCTGAATAAGCGTATTGATTTTCAGACTCTTCTTTGTTAAACTCAAAATTACCATGACAATATGTATTAGAGCAGCTTAAATTGCTATTATAATCTGGACTAGTTATTCCAGATGATGCTATTGTACCGAAAGCAATTTCTGCAGGTAATCCATCAATATGAGCAAAAACAAAATTATCTGTGTTTTCGATTTTTGGGTGACATTCGTAACATGAAATATCAGAACTGATGCTGTTATCATATAAATGTGTAGAATGAGCCCCAACTCCTTTAGCAGTAGTTGATGAATTATCGGATAAATCAGTTGGTGGAGCAATTTTTGACTCATTAGTAAAATCACCATGGCATGTATTGCAAGCTTCAGGGCCATTTGTACCTGTATGGCAAGTGTTACAAGAAGTACTTACTAAACCACCGGAATAATCTTCTCCATGACATGTTTTACACTGATTTAAAGACCAATTCTGATCTTTAATGAAATTACCATGAAAATCTGGTGAAGAAGGGGAAATAATACCTATTTTGTGAACTGAAATTCCAGCATGGCAATCGGAGCAACCTGGGCTTGAAACACCACCCTCATATTCTATTCCATGACAACTTTTACACTTAGACATTTCGAATTCATTATCTGCTAAAAATTTACCATGAAAATTTGGTGAGGAAGGAGAGAATAATCCCTCTTTATGCACACTAATTGATGGATGGCAATCAATACAACTTACTTGTGCTAAACCACCCGTGAAATTAGCATCATGACATTTCTTACAGGGCTCTAAACCACTCTCTTCCATCAACTTACCGTGAAACTCTGAAGAGGTTGGATTTAAGTTACTGCTAGCATGAACACCTTCTACAACGGGAGGTTGAGTTATTTCATCCTGTACCTCACTGCAATTAAATAAAAGGAGTGAGCTAACAAACAACAAAATGATAACTAAATATATACTTCTCATCTTTATACCAATAATTTGAAATTAATTTATTTTGATTGATGACAATAACCACAGAACCCAACTCCTGCGGTATTTGTGCTTGAATGACAATCGTAACATAGCGAAGCACCATCAGTATGCCAATCACCATCTCTATCATTCATGAAATTTGTTTCATGTGTTTTTGGATTAGTTCCTTTAACACCATCCGGATCTGAATGGCACAAAATACAATTTGGATCAGCTCCTTGAACGTCATGACATGAAGCACAACTTTCTATATCTCTTTTTGCCAAAATAGCATGCTCAGAGCCTGGTGTTAAACCTGTAACAAATGATGAGGATGTATGGGATAATGGAATAATTCCACCCATTGCAAAATCACCATCTTCAGACGCATGACATTCAGCACAGAATGTTTCTGTTTGATGGCAAGTTTGGCAATTATCAGTTTTACCCTTTGCTTCAATTCCATGTGTGAATCTAAAATTTAAATCATGTACTCTGGAAATAGTTTGCTGTTTTACTCCATCGACATAATTATGGGGAGAGTAAGGGGTATAAAAATCATTACTCATATTTGTTTCATCAATTCCAATTGTAGCTACATGGCAATCTTCACAAAATGTCTCTGTTTCATGACACATTTGACAATCAGTTTCATCAGCAAATTTATGATTCTTAAAGAATCCAACAGTTTTATGATTTTCGGGTAATAAGTTCACAGTAGATATGTGGCATTGCTCGCAAGCGTTAGATGCGATTGTAGTATTATTGTGGCATGTAAAACAAGTGTTCATATCAGGTTTGGCTGTTGCGCTTTCAAAGCTATAATCCACTTCGAATAATCCGCTGTGACACTTTTCACATTCGAGACTTTGGTCAGTAATATGAAATTTATGATTAAACAATATAGCTGAACTACTTGGAATAAGAGCTTCATTCACATCTTCATAATGGCACATTTCGCAATTATCATCATCTTCTACATCATGGCAGGCAGCACAATCGTCTTTAACAGGTAAAAGCGATCCACCCATACTAGTGCTTTCTGTTACCGCTGAATGGCAGTCTGAACATTCAGCCATATCATCATGAGCACTATGAGAAAATTTAATTATTGATTTGTTCCTACTCTCATCTGGATCTAAGTTCCCACTATTTGTGAACCCAAAATAGAGAATAGAAATAAGGCTGATTAGCGTATAAATATGTTTTGCTTTCATAATAGATCTAAGTTTGTATTGAACCAATAATTAATTTTGAAGAATAATCTGAGATCATTCTTATAGATTTTGTTATCTGAGAATTGACCTTGAAGATCGAATGAGAGAGTTCTCCATGGTCTAACATTAACTCCAGCTAATGCAGAAATGATATCATTTGCTTCATCGTCTTCAGATAGTTTGTAATTTGTGTAAGCTAACCCAACAGATGGAGTAATTAGACCATTATACATTGAACGAGATGTGTAGAGTGAAACTGAACTTAATTCTCCAGCATAACCAAATGTTTTTCTGAAGTTAGCACTACCATAACTTGTATTAAGCCCAATTGTCATTCTTTGCGAATTATCATCTTCATACTCTACATTTCCAAATTTACCATAGACTTTAAAATCGTTATTGATTTTGTAATCTAAACCTGCTTCAATTTCTTGAGTATTACCAAAATTGAATACGGCAAAAATTGAATTGTATCTAATTTGGGGTGCGCGATAATTGTAATAAATATTAATTCCAAGGTTCTTAATATCATCATATCTTCCACTAAACTCAGCTTTTGATAATTGCCGGAAATTAAAATCGTAATTTACTCTAGCATTTAAATCCAAGAGGCCAAAGTAGGAGACTGTTGCCGAACCATATCTAAATTGATTTGACTTATCCTGGATTAGAACGGTGATTGGATTCAGGTTAATATCTAGTCTTTGGGCTTCGTAATCAATAGGAGTATAATTTTTATCAATATAACTTAATCCAATTTTAACATTTTGCAGACCGTTGTAATTGATTTTAGCGCCAAAAATTCTGTTGTTACTCCAATCATCAGTAAGATCAAAGTCTTGGTAGGCAGGAACATTTCCACCAAAATAACCTTGCACAATAAAATCACTAATTTTTAATTTAACATTAGCACCATCAAATAACCCGCCGGCTACTTGATTGAATATGGGTTGTCTTCCCAACTTAACAGTTGCAACCTTAAGAACTTTGCGAGCCTCAAAATAAAGATTGTACAATCTTAATCTTGGATCGCCAACTAACTCATTACCAAAATTTGTTTCAAAATTCATTCTTGTTCTCAGTGAATAGTTATCCTTATTGATATTGAGTACTAAGGATTCATACCCTCTTAAAAACATATCCGAATCGGTTAATGAATAAGCTCTTTCAAAAGCATAAACTGATGAAGTAATTCTTCCGTTAATATTCTGTGCGTTTAAGCTTAGGAATGGAACAACTATTAAAAAAATGGGTAAGAAAAACTTTGTTAATCGCATTTATGACTCTTTTTCTTAACTAGTAAATTATTTTTACTTTCTAATTCAATCTGTAATTAGCTTAATTAATAATCAATAAAAATGCCAACTCTAATTTGTTTGATAAGCACTCAAAATTAATTAGAAAATGGAACACTCTGTTCAAAATATAAGAAAAAAAGATTGAATTATCTTATAAAAATTGTTTTTATTACTTTTTCGAGGATTAACACAATATGTTCCCAGTTGAAACGTTTGAAACAGAATTAACGAGGATAAAGCTTTACTGCGTTTGAATATTATCGTGAGCAGGTAATAATTAGTCTATAATTATTTATCGTGGCAGGTTAAACAGAGTTTACTTCGATTGTTTGATTTTACCAAATAGTTTTTAACACCCCGAATTCCATGTATATCATGACAAGATATACATTCTAGATTCCCATTTATTAACATATCTGAATGTATAGTTCCCCCCAAACCTGATGGTGATGATTCCGGATCAATTAACCCAGCATCTTGAACAGCTAGCTGAGTATCATATTTAAATGATACCGGGTGGCTGCCTCTCAGATTAGTTCCAATAATTTGGTTCGAATTTAGTGCTGGTATACTAATATCTTCCATAGCAAGTATGCCATCATGACAGCTTAAACATAATTTTGATGATCCTAAAGGCTTGGAAATTTGAGCATCTAAAGTTGAACTACTGTAAGGCTTATAACTATTATTTTTGGGAGCTGCCTGCCAAGCTAAGCTTGTTGTATTTGTATTTTCTTCTTCATTAACGTGGCAAAATTTACAATTTGCTTTTAAATTTGAATGAAATCCTTCCAATTGTCCCAAATAAATAATTGGAGATAGAACTATAATCAAAAATATCTTAATTAAGGTATTGTTATTCATAATGAAGTATTATTTTGAGATATTATCGAAAAAAAAAAACGTAATTAAATGTTTTTATTTGAAATAATTCTTATTTTATATGTATCTTTAAGTGAAGTAGAATAACTCAATAAAAAACATAAAGTTACTAACTTTGAAGTTCACTAAGAAAATTACTATACTTTTGTTTTTTATCCTTTCATTAGCTAATTCTTACGGTCAAGAGAATAGTTCATTTTCTATTCATCCATTTTCAAATTCAATATGTTTTACTCTTGAGGGGGGAGTTACTTATACTAATTCTGATTTTAAGAATAATAGATTTGACTACCTTGGAAGAGGGATGATTGAGTATTATTTCTATTCAAATAATATTGGAACATTTGGATTAAGATTGTTTGGTGGGCTATCATACTTAGGAGGTACAGGGAGTGCTAATCTCGAAAACTTTAATATAGAAACTTTAAAAACCGGCGTTTACTATGTTGCCGGTGGATATTCTTATACAGTTTCTCTTAATGATTTATTCTATCCATATCTTTTTGCTGGCTTATCTTATATTGAATTTTATCCGAGAGGCGATAATAATGTAAGAATTTCCAGTGTTACCAATCGTGAATTTGCAAAGCAGGAAATTAACTATGTTGGTGAAGCAGGACTTAGAATTCTATTTGATGAAAATTTCAGTTTAAATTTTAGTGGTACAATAAACATTAATCCAAATGATAATCTTGATGGAGTTTTAGCTAATAAAAATGATGATGCGTTTTATTCAGGTAATATTGGCTTAAGTTACTATTTTCTACATGCTCAGGATAGCGATGGTGATGGAGTTGATGATTCCGAAGATCAGTGTCCAAACACACTTCCACATAAAAATGTTAATGAATTTGGTTGTCCGTTAGATTCGGATAATGACGGAGTACCCGATGATAAAGATATATGTCCTAAAACTCCAATATCAATTGTTGTAGATGAAAAGGGATGTCCAATTGATTCAGATAGGGATGGAATACCTGATAGTATGGATAAATGTCTTCATACTCCAAGAGGAATAGAGGTTGATAGAGATGGATGTCCGATAGATTCGGATATGGATGGAGTTGCTGATTTTTTAGACCAGTGTCCAAAAACAGCTAAAAATGTTGTTGTGGATGAAAGAGGTTGTGAAAAAAAAATATTGCAGGCACAAATGCCTGAAATTAATGAAAATATTTTCTTAGATGATGAAAGTCTAATTCTTGTTCTGAGCAGTACAGCAAATTTTAAAACCGGGAAATCTGAATTATTACCCAATCCTAAATCTGGATTAGATAGATTAATTGAATTCATGAAAGAAAATTTAGAAACTAAATGGGTAATTGAAGGACATGCCGATAATAGGGGAAAGGATAATCTCAACGAAAAGTTATCACTAGATCGCGCAAAGTCAGTTTTAAACTATTTCAGACATAATGGTTTAGATGTGAACAGGTTTGAGGTAATTAATTCCGGCACCAGTAAGCCTATTGCCGATAACTCAATTGAATTTGGTAGAGCATTAAACAGAAGGGTTGTTATTCAAGAAAAAGATTCGTTTGAAGAAAGACAAAATCGTATGCAGACTAGAAATTCAATTGAATATGATTTTGATATTGAATATAATATTGAGAGTTTTATTTTTACTGATAGTCAATATTATTGCATACAGGTTTCATCTTGGAAGACTAGAGAAAAGGCAGCTAGAGAAGTTGAAAAACTTAGAGCTAATGGACATTCGGCATTTTTTATACTTTATCAATCAAAGCAAGATAACCAACGATGGTTCAGAGTTCGAATTGGTTTTTTCGATAACCTTCAAGGAACTAAGGAATATTTGAACCGAGTTCGGTAGTTATATTGAATAACGTCCAATTACCGACAATAAATCGGTAATTGGACGTTATTTAAATAAAAGAGTAGAAATTATTAAATTAAAATAATTATATACTATTTATTATGACAAGTTAGACAAAGAGCACTTCCAGCATTATCAATCCTAATAGATAAACTTTTGGTTATCATACCACCATGAACAAAGTGGCAACCACTACAGCCTTCTGAAGTTTTTCTAGCAACATGTACATCATGGCAGCTCGAACATTCCATTCTTCCGTTATCCAATAAATCATCTGCAATAGTTCCTCCTAATCCCGACATTGCTGAACTAGGATCATAAAGTTCTCCATCGTCATTTGCTAAAGCAGTGTTATATTCAAAAGAAATCGGATGGTCATTCCTTAAATCGGTTCCAACATTGCCAAAATTTACATGTCTAGATCCTGTTTTGGTTCCACTATGGTTTTCAATAGCTATTGTTCCATCATGACAAGAAAGACATAGCTTTGATTTACCAAGCGGAGCAACTTCCGGACTAGAGTTTAATGAGGAGCTCACATATACTTGATATGTTGATAGAGATAATTCATGGTTCCAAAGAGGAGAATTTTGAACATCTGTATTAGCATTGTGGGGTATATGACAAGGTTTACATATTTCACCATTGCTCCATGTTGATCTGCTAAAATCATGATGAGTATTTTTTATTCCAGCTGTTAAAACAGTCGCTTCCGGTAGTGGATATATTAAGTATCCGATTATGGCTATCATTAGAATTACATAAAAATTTTTGCTAGAATTTTTCATTTTTCCATCTCAAAAATACTATTTATTCTTAAATATTAAATTAATTTTTATCTCTATTATATTCATATTGAACATGACAGCCTGGTAGGCAAGTGCCACCCGTAGGTGTAACTTTGTATCCAATTGGCATTTCCCATTTTCCAAAATAAACAACATTACCTATATTATGTTTATTATCCGCTCCGTGCATATCATGGCAACTTTGGCAGCTAATTGATTTTTTCTTCATAACATGGAGTGAATGAAGATTATTTGAACCATCTCTAAAATTTGTTGCTGTTGTAGTTACTTTAGTAGTAATTTTATCTGAATCATGACATTCAAAACACATAGCAAAATTTTTCATTTTTGGTTTTGTATAATTCCCTTTTGGAAAAGCAGCTGAAAGAAGTTTAGTATTTTTAGATACATGAGGTAAATGACAGTCAGTACATGGATTTTCAAAAACAGGTTCATGTACAAATTCTTTACTTAATCTTCCATAAATATCAATATACCTTTCCTTATTATTTATATTTACACTATGGCAGTTAAAGCATAGATTTGGCTGTTCATTAACTAGTAGATTTGTCAATTCCCCGGCATGAGGTGAATGACATGATACACACTCTCCATTCTTTAGAGGGTCATGTACAATTTTTGCAGCAGTTACATCAGCTTTAATACTTTCATGGCATGTATAGCACAATTCATTCCCACCCGTCAGAAGCATATTACTAGCAGGAGATGAATGCGGTGAATGACAATCAAGACAACCATCTTGGAATACGGGATGAACGTTAGCGAGTTCTAAATCTTCCTCTTTGCCTAGGTGGCATTGAAAACATAGCCCTGGGTCACCATCAACCACTAAAGATTCATAATTGGATTGATGGCCAACATGACAACTTGTGCATTGATTACTCATGAAAGGACCGTGTCTAAAATTGTTTTCTGCAACTTCAACATTATGACATTGTTCACAAGTTTCTCTTTGGTTGGCTCCATTAAGCAAAGCTGGTAAATCAGAACTATGTGGTGAATGGCAAGAGATACAGTTGCCTTCATAAAATGGCATATGAACAACCTTTTGAGTTGCTTCAGTATCATGACATGTTCCGCAAAGATCTGAGGCTGATTCAATTAAACCAAATTCAGCTCCGTTACCACCGGGATGATTTCCGTTTTTCTTCTCATGACAAGTAGTGCAACCATCATTCATTGGTGAATGAACATTGGCTTTTTTCATAATGCTTCCATGACAATCTTCCGTAGCGCATGTGTTATCATTCAAATTATTTTGAGCATAGTAGCTTGATGTAATAAACAAAAGGGCCAAAACATAAATTGTTTTTTTCATTTTCATTTTCTCCTTAGAATTTTCTTTCAATTCTGATAAAACTTCCCAAATAATTAAGTTTTTCAGAAATATATTTGCGATTATATCCCTCAAAACCAAATGTTAAATATATTGCTCTGTATTGTGTTTTTACTTCTCCTCTTATTATCGATAGATCGAGATCTAATCCTTTACCTCGTTGAAATCTATAACTTGCTTCTAAATTAAAACGTGTAATTTTGCTAATGTTATAAATTAATCTTCCTGCTAAATCACGGAACTCCTGTTTCTCATTTTCATCGATTAGTTTAATTAATCTTAGATTACCAGTTACAGAAGCGCTGAAATTGTTACTGATTCTTGAGTTTAATGATAAATAATATCTTGTAGATTCATAAGGGATGATATTACTATTATAGTCATCGAATTCTATTCCTGCTGATAATAAATTAAAACGAATTTTTGAACCGTAAACTCGCTGTGATATTGATTTTAATATTGTGGCATCTTGGCCAATGATATTGTCATAGGAGTTTTCATTTAATCTAAAGTACACTTCTAATAAATTTTTAAACAGTGATAGACGTGAAGTAAAATTATTTGTATTAACCGCATATTCATACGAAGGTTGACCAATTGCTTGATAGTCAATATATATACTGGAACCATCAGAAAATAATCCTCCCGGAATTCTTTGAATCTCAATAAATTCTCCCCGTTCAAGTAAAATGTAATCTAGAAATTCTTGATAAATAATAGACCCTGTAATATCTTTAACACGAATAGAATTGATTTCTATATAGGGATTATTTAAAAGTATTATTTCATTATCATTTAATGAATGCTCTTCATTAATAATTGAAATGTCAGGAGAAAGATTGTTATTCTCTAAATTTCTTTTCCTAAAATTATAAGACAAACTAAAATTGCCCGTGGGTATCTTTTTATTATAGTTTATTCCAATTCCAGCTGTGCCAATTATCTCTTCAGAAAAAGTTTGATTGGAATTCACATATTCATAGGAGATATGAGTTCTTAAGCTTTTATATAGTTGATGCTCAAATCTATTTCTAATAATATGTTGTGCCGATTTTGTTTGTTGTTGATCGAAATTAAAAAAACTATAATTCCCGGTATATGAAAAATTACTTTGTAATTGCAGACTCAAACTTTCATTGACTTGAAGTCTATTGCTTTCAAAATCCCCACTATTTAGTGAGTAGGAAATATTAGAATTTAACGAATTCATTTTTGTTGAGTCTAAATAAACATTGCTATTTAATCGAAGGTTGGAAATTTTACTTCTTGTTTTCGAAGATGAATAATATTGCCTATCATAATTATCATAAGTATATGATAGTCTATTTTTATCGAAATCACCAAAAGACAATTCTGAATTAGCTCTGATATTCTCTCTTTTTGTTAAATATTTTCTATCGGTTTGTAATTCCCTTTGATCAATTTTTTCTTTCCCATAACTGATACTAATAGGAGCAAAACTGTTTCTATATCTTAATCCACCGCCAAATCCGGTATTATAAGTTTCTATATTTGTAGTATTTTCTCTCGAAGTATAATGGTGAGCAAAGTTGGCATTACCGGTTACAATTACGGGTTGTGTTCTCATGAATGTTATTAAACCCCTAATTCTTTCCCCGGTGTTAACTTCAGCCCGATCCGGAATGATTAGGTACTTATCTTTACTAGTTCCGGGATTATATTCCATCTCTGTATCTAGAGATATTAAATTCGGATGATAAAAATAACTTTGGGTATTTAATCCAATTTGTCCAATTATTTTAGAGGATTTTAAATTGTCAGAATAATTAGATCTTAACTCGATATCCTGTGTTTTATATTCCCCCTCAAAGCCCACAACCCCACCAATTGATTGAAGTCCCCAGAATTTAATTGGTACTTTTGAAACTTGACCAAATAAAAAACTTGTAGTACTTATTGTTATCATAATAAGCTGGATATATAAATTAAATAATTTTATCATCTAATTAAGTAGAAACCTGTCTTTCCCGCCATGCGGATCATGACAATCCAAACAATCATACTCTTCAGTAGCAAAATGATTTTTATTTTCATAAATATATGTCGTCTCATGACAGTGAAAACAAAGATCACGACCTTTTCGTATCAATAAAAACTTATTTTTAGCCAAATGCGGGCTATGACATACATTACAATCTCCCATTGCAACTGGGCCATGTAATGCAGGATTTTTTTCAGTTATATTTTCATGGCACCTATAACACAAATCTGGTATAGGTTTTATCAGTGCATTTCCCCTTTGCATATCATGACAGCCATTACACATTCTGTTTTGATAGGGAGGATGATATATAAATTCAGGTTCTTTAATGGTGCCTGTTTTTATATTATTATTTGTGAATAGTGTATCTACATTGAGAGAATCCGAAATTTGTTTTTGTTTTGCATTAGGATCCGGAACCCCATCAAAAATAGTGGAAAGAACTTGATATCTTGTTGTAGCACTGCATGCAGCTAATATGCAAACAGCAAGAATTATAAATATTAATTCGTGTATATAAATTCGTTTCATAATTTGCTATAAAGAGACTAATATCATTTTATCTTCTAATTTATTGAATCGTTTATTAATAGCAATATCTAGTTGAAATAACTGGATTATCATTCAAACGTATTTCTGAACCTGGCTTATACAAGAATTGTCATTTTTAGACTCTGAAATAAATTCAGAGTGACACTTTTGAGTATTTTAAAAAGCTACAAGTCTTAATTTAAAATCTATGATTTACTTTCCTTTAAGATAGACATTCTCACAGTTTGTCATTCCCCAAATGGGTCTGGCAGAGAACTGTCATTCCGAACTTGTTTCGGAATCTTTAGGACAAATTGATATTATAAGAACTAGCTACTTTATTTCTCTTCTATAAATCCATAAACATTAATTTTATCAGGTCCGTATTGATTTGTAACAAAAATTAGATATTTTAAATTAAACTTATCATTTACGTAATGTTGAAAGAGTTCAATATTATCATAGTCGATCATTACCTTTGCAGGCAGCCACATATCACCTGGTCCGTTATAGGGTCCGCCAAAGAACATTAATAACTGGCCTTCTTTATCAAAAATTTGAACATTCTCAAATCCGGCATCAACAACGTAAAGATTTTCATCTCTGTCTACGGCTATACCTTTCTGACGTACAAACTGACCAAGATTTCTACCGTAACTACCAACTGTTCGTTCATATTTGCCATCTTTGCTATAAACTTTAACATTAAAATCACCAAAATCACTAACGTAAATATTATTATTTATTATCGATAAATTTGTCGGAGAATAAAGAGTTGCTGCTGAGTCGGGATTCTCTCCCGGGATAGAATATTTAAATTTGTAGTTAAACTTATCATAAACCATTACTTTGTGATTTTTTAAGTCAGCAACCCAAATGTTTTTTTTATCTACATTAACATCAATTGGTTTTACTTCTTCCTTTTCCCCGAAGCTGGTTACATAATTTCCGTTTGCATCAAAAACTACAATCTGCTGTCTTTCTGTATCCGTCACATATAATTTCCCATCAGAATCTGTGAAACAGTTGATAGGCTTTTTTAATTGCCCCATTCCTTTGGGAATAAAGTTCTCGAAAGTAGAATTATTTAAATCGACAATTATTAATCCGCCAAGCATTGTATCACAAATATATATTTTGCCTTTATATATAGAAATACCGTAAGGTTTATTTAAACTTCTTTCCGCTTCTTCGCCTACTATGGAAGACATAAATTCTGATTGTTCACCTGTAATATCTGTTGATTTACTAAAAGATGTTAGATATTGTATTCTCGGTTTCTCCGGAGGAGCTGGATAAATAATTAGTTCTGTTGTTTTGGTTGTCTCTTTACTAGCAGAACAGCTTATGATAAATAATGAAATTAAAACCAATAGTATTTTATGCAATATATTCTTCATAATAATATTAAAATTTATTGAACACTAAACAAAATATAACAATTCTTTAACTTCCTCTTTATCATTAAAGTAATTTTTCTATATCGCTAGTTTAATAAAAAAGAAGGCGATAAAAATCGCCTTCTTTTTGGAAAATATTTGTTTAGAATTATTTGTTATGGCATGTTAAACAAAGAGCACTACCAGCATTGGAAATTAGTAAAAATTTATTATTACCAGCCTTATCATGAGCATCATGACAAGATGAACATTGCAATTGATCTAAGACTAACATGTCATCAGCAATTGTTCCACCCAAAGATGAAGTTGCAGTACTTGGGTCGAATAGTTCACCATCAGCAGTAGCTAACGCAGTATTGTAAGTAAAAGAAATTGGGTGCTCATGACTTAGGTCTGTCCCAACACTATGGCCCCCGGTAATATTAGTACTACCAGTAGCTCCTCCGAAACTATCTAATGCAATTGTACCATCATGGCAACTTAAGCAAAGTTTCGAGGATCCATCTGGCTGGGCTAAATCAGTAGCATCCAATGCTTGGCCACTATAAAGTGTATAATTAGCTGTTGATACTTCGTGATTCCATAATGGACTATCAGCTATATCCATAGCATCATGTGGAGTATGGCATGTAATACAGATCTCTCCAGATGAGTTCCAAGCTGCCCCAGATAAATCATGAGCAGTACCTGCAATACCTTGGCCAAAACTTACACTTGCAACTGCAAGCATAATAATAATTGTTAATAAGTTTAGTTTTTTCATAGCGTTTATTTCTCCTTTTGTTAATCTTTTGCTTGTTGGTATAACTATATTAAAAGTAAATAATCTTGTTAAGATGATTATTCGCTACTTTTATCTTTTTTTATAAACACAAAGCAAGGAACATTGTAACAATTTCTAATAATTCTTATTAAATACCATATTAACAACTACAATATGAAGGAAAAATCATAAAAAAGAAATAACCCGAAAAGTCTATTTTAAACTATACCCCAAAAGGGGTATGCCATCAGAGTTAAATGATTCCAACTTGATGTGCATGACTTACCACTTCAGTAAAGTTTTTAAGTCCGAGTTTTTTAATGATATTCTTCCTATGTTTTATTACTGTAAGTTCGCTTAGAAAAAGAGTTTCAGCAACAACCTTGCTTGTAAGTCCTTTTGCTATTAATCTAATTATTTCAATTTGCCTATTTGTTAATATTGTTTTACTATCTGAAAAATCCCTTTCTTTCTCACTATTGTTTGATATATGTTCTAAAATTTTATCAGTAATTTCTTTATTAAAATATCTGTTCCCATTATAAACTTGCTCAATAGCATTTAGCAATTCATTTATGCTTGAATCCTTATATAAAAATCCCTCGATATTATTTTTTAATGCATCAATAATATAGAGCTCATTTTCCAGCATGGTAAGAATTATAATTTTAATAGATTTATTAACTTTTTTTATTTCCTTAGCTGTTGTTAATCCATCTATTTCAGGCATATTAATATCCATTAAAATGATATCCGGATTAACTTCTGAAACCATATCGATGGCTTGGTTACCATTGCTGGCTTCACCAATTATCTCAATATTTTCCTTTGAATTTAATGCAAGCTTCAGTCCCTCTCTCACCATTGTATGATCATCAACAAGAAGTATTTTAATCTTATTCATTATTTTCCTCTGCCAATGGAATTTCAAGATAAATTTTTGATCCAATATTATGGTCTGTTTCAATATCTAAAGTTCCACCTAAAATTTTAGCTCTTTCTCTCATTGAAATTAATCCATATTTTTTGTTCCCGTTTGATTGTGAGGCTTCATCAATATTAAATCCACATCCATTATCTTGTATTATGCAAGTAATCAACTTGCTATTAAAGTTTATTTCAACTAGAACATTTGAAGCTTTTGAGTGCTTAATAATGTTGCTAAGTGCTTCCTGGCAAATTCTATAAATACATAACTCAATATCTTCTTTTAGAGGTGAATACTTGCCATAAGTTTTAAAATCGACTTTGAAGTTTCCAATTTTACTACAATGATTAATTCTTGATTGAATTGAATTTATTAAACCATAGTTTTTTAACTCAGGAGGATGTAAAGCATATACTATTTTTTTTATATTTCCACTTGTGTTTTGTAATAAATTAGTGACCTCATCAAATTTTTCCGGGAATACATTACAATCTTTTTTTAATAACTCAAGATGTAATTTGGAAATCATTAATTGCTGTCCCACTTCATCATGTAATTCACTAGATAATCTTGATCTTTCTCTTTCAATAAAATCAATTATTGTTTTCATCGTTATCTTTTGAATTTCTAATTCCTTATCAGATTCATGTAATTTTAATTTATCTGTAATATCATCAAGGTTACAAACTATTTTCACAACATTGTTACTATTATTTGTTATAGCATAAACACTTAAAATTAATATTTTATCCAATTCTTCAAAGTATAATGATTCACTTTTAAATAACTTATTTTCGTCTCTTATTGAAAGTAAGTTTTGTCTTATACCTTCAGAAGCAAAATGTTTATTATTTAATATATTTGCTCCGTTAATTAAGGATTTATCAAATTGGAAAAAATTATTCCAAGCTTCGTTTGTATCAATAATTTCAAAGTCTTTTGAAAGCAATGCTTTAGCAATTGGTGATTGGGAAAACAAATCCCCAAACTCTTTGGTTCGTTGAGAAATTGTTTCTTCAAGATGCTCATTTACAGATCTTAGCTGCATATAGTACTTATCCAAACGCTTTAATAGAAAAACTACAAGTATGGAAAATGAGGCTAACGTTAAAATTAACATTACCCGCATGTAAAATTCGTGCGAATCTAATTTAGGAAGAAAGACTTCAAGCAAACTCTCTTCATAAAAAAATAAATAGTCAATTACTGCATCTACAAAAGCTCCTAAAATTCCAAATAGAATTGAAATTAAGAATAAGTAAAGAGGATGCAGTCTTATTATTTCAACTAAGTTAGTAACGATGTTTTTTCGTCGGATCATCATGTTCCCTTCCATGACACACTAGTTCACAGGTTCCTGTCCTATCTCCGGTATCAATAAATTCTAATTTTTCATTCGATGGTAATGGGGTTGATTCAGAAAGATCAAAATTAATTAAATTTGAATTGTTAGTAGAATTGCCCTGAGAAGCACTTATTCCATGAGCGTCATGGCAATAATTACATGGAATACTTGCAATCACAATATGTCTCATATGAACTTTGCTATAAAACGGTTTTCCCGATCCATTTATTATTTTATCTCTTTCATGACATTGATAGCACAACTCATAGCTTTGATAAGATTCTGGTGTACCATATGTTGTCGAATAATTATATTTCAAAATTTGAGGGTAAATTGAACCATGAGGACCATCTGGTGAAGCTGCTCCATCACTTGAATGGCAATCTGTACAATAAATTATACTTGATTCAGTGTAAGGTGAAATTAAACTTGGAACATAATTGTTCGGGCCAGGACCTTCAATTGGATGAAAGGAAGGATTGCCAACATCAAATTCTAATCTTGTATTATTTTGTTCGATATCCCTAGTTATTGTACTTGCAGGCTTACTTGGACTATCGGCATGACATCTATAACATAGTTCGTACTCATATTGTATTTCGGAGACGTCATCACCAAGTGTATTTACACCTTTTATACCCGAAATATAACCATTTGCATTTGGTGCACTTGCCGGACTATTTGAAGCATAATGAGGATTGTGACAATCAATGCATTCAACATGCATAGTATTTACTATACCGGTCTCTGTCGGGTCATGCTTATCATTATAATTATAAACCTCATGAGAATAAGATTTGTTAAGCTGAGTTTGTATATCTTCTGAAGCTACGTTTCCATTATGGCAGTTTAAACAATTATCTTCATCATTTGAATAATTTACTAATCTTTCATTCCCGCCCGCATTATGTGGAGTATGGCAGTTTTCACATGCATTTTGAGAAACAGTTGTATATCCAGAATTTGGCCAGGGATCTGACCCAGATCCATTCCACACTTTTGTAGATGTTCTATGTGAGGATATATTCCATCCATTTTTATCATGGCAGTATATGCATAGAGTTGAATTTTGTCTATTAGCAACCAAAAAATCACCATAAATATTTAAATGAGGATCATGACAAGAAATGCATTGCAATTTTCCATTTTCTAAATGAACTGATCCTGTAAGAGTATTTGGGTCAGTAAGCTCTCCATCAGATGTTGCTAATGCTGAATTATAAGTAAATGAGATTGGATGATCATCAGATATATCTGTTGATAAGTTTGAAGAACCTGAAGGAAGAGTTGTTTCACCGCCTCCAAAAGTTATAGCACTTGATCTACTTAATACATTTCCGAGAGCAATTGTTCCATCATGGCACGAAAGACAAAGAATTGAAGACCCATCTGGTTGACCTGGATTTGCATTTAAAGTGGAACTGTTATACAAAGTATAATTTAACCCGGGATTAGTTCTATTCCACAGGGGAGCTTTTGGACTACTGTTATGTGGTGTATGGCAGAAAACACATATTTCACTTTCTGATGTTGCTTTTAGTGATCCGGGACCGCTTACAGATAAATTGTGCACAGTATTAGAAATTGACTGGCCTATAATCATCGAATTGGTTATTAACAAAATAATTGTACAGAATAAATAACTCTTTCTCATATCTATTTTAATTTAATTGAAAAATCTGTATTCTAGAATTATAACTATCAGCAATGTAAATTCGATCATATTTATCAATAAATATTCCGTTTGGAAGCCAAAATTCACCATTCTCTTTTCCTTGAGTTCCGATGTTTGATAAATAAACACCAGCACTATTAAAAATTTGAACTGTATGAAATAAGGCATCCACTATGTAAATATTTCCATAGGAATCAGTTGCAATACCTTTTGGCCTGGCTAAATATCCTGTAGCATCACCTTGTTCACCAAACATTTTGATGAAGCTTCCACTATTATCAAAAATTTGTATCCTAAAATTAATGGCATCTACTATATAGATTTGTTCATTTTTATCAACCCATATACTAGTCGGGAAATTGAATTCTCCTTTATCAGTTCCTCGTTTTCCAATTCTATTTATTAATTGTCCCAAACTATCAAGTATAACAATTGAATGGCTCCCTGTTTCAGCTACCCAAAATTCATTTTTTGATTGTACATACCCAATGCCAGTTGGTCTGTTTAAGTCAATAGAATCACTTAAGGATTCTATATCCTCTGATTGATAATTATATATATATATATTATTGTTTTTTGAATCGGTAAATAGACATTGTTGATCTCTAAATTGAGAAATGGAGATTAATGAAGGGAACTCGAATTTAGAATCTATGTCCTCAACATTATTCTCTTTTAGATCAAAAGAAATCAAACTGAGTAAACCTTGATCTAAAACAAGTAATTTATTAGTATCATTAGCAATGACTGAGATGGGCTTTTGAAGTTTTACATCTGTATCACCTAGAATAAAACTGGCAAGCTTGTCAAAAATATTCTGATTTTCAATATCTTTGATTGAGGTTAGTGATTTAACGAAATTAACCCTATGGGAAAGTTCCGAATCACTATTTGTTTGTGCAAAAGACTCTGAGTAGACTGTCAACACAAAAATTATAAAAATAAACATTACCGAATTGGATATTTTCATTAGAAGATAGAAGTTTTATTTTAATCTATAAATTAGATAATACGACTTACTTATCTTGACCACATCAACAATTAAATAATTATGTTTATAACATAATACATCAGTTTAACTATAACATTTCTATAATTATCGCAATTAAATAGATAAAATTTAATGAATAAGAAAATAAACAAAAAAAAGGGTATTAGTTAAAATACCCTTTTTGAATAAGAAAAGTAAGTGTTTTTAGCCTTTAGCGGGAACCGGATGTTTAATTTTAGCCCATTGGGTTTTAAAATCAAATGCCTTGAATGTTGGACTTTTTTCGTTGTGGCATGTGACACATTGTGCTTCAATCGCTGCATCATCAGCATATTCAGTCATACCGGCTGCAACTGATTTAGCATGGTCTTTCATAACTTTTTTAGATTTATATTTTGATCCTGCACCATGGCAAGTTTCGCACTGAACACCATCATCAACTTTGAAATTCTTACCTAATAAAGAAGCATCAACATCGTAACCAGTAGCATGGCATACCAAACATTCTTTTGTTTCAGCTGCTTTTGTCTTAAATCCTTTTTCGGTAGCAATTTTATCAGCATCTTCTGATTGAAGAGTTTTGAACGCATTTGCATGTGCGCTACCTTGCCAGATTTTTAATTGTTCACCTTGGTCAGCTTTCTTATGGCACATTCCACATGATTTGGCACTGACAAATTTGTTTTGAGCATACGTAGTAACTGAAAATGCAATAAATACAATAAGTAATTTTGAGATGTTTCGCACTGTTTCCTCCTTTGGGTTAATCAAATAAAATGATACTATTGTCCTTTTATAAAATAATCATATTTATTTATTTTAGCAAATAGTAATCATGTAATTATAAATCTCACAGTAAATAAAGTTCCAGTAATTAAGGATTTAATCCGGTGTGACAGTCAATACAAACACCCTCTTTCCACTCCTCATCAATATCTTCTGGATGCTTAAATTCAAGGGATTCATTAAAATTAGCCATGAACAAATTATCCGGAGGACCTTGAGCAGATATTGCATGACATAGGTTACAATTCTTAGAAATGGCATCTCCATTCTCGCTCATATGTTCGTCTGAATGACAACGAAAACATCCATTAAATTCTAAGTGTCCAATATTATTAGGATAAGCATCCCATCTGACTGCCATTTCTGGGAAAATATTTTTCTTAAATTCCTCTTGTAAACCCACTATAGCTTTGTTTATTATTGAATAATTAGAATCAAAAATTTCAGAATAATTATTCTTATAGAATTCGTTCATAGTTATTTCAATATAACTCAGTGCAGAATCTGTAGATTCAAAATCTTCACCACATATTTCCATACTGAGACTTTTAACCTCGGGAAGTTCTTTTGGAATATCACCTCGACTTAGTGCATTATTAACAAAAAGTGCAGGTGGATTATAGGTATGTGATGGTCGATTATGGCAATCTATGCAGTCCATGGTTCTGATCGTTAATGAATCTAACATATCTAAAGAAAAATCCAAATTTTCATCAATAAATACTTTCTCTTCACCATTTTTGGTATTTGTGTACTTAACCCAGGGTATTTCTTGTTCCTTATCATCGAGGGAAACAAATTCAATCTTAACATCAGAATTAATGTGCCAGTGTATTCCTTCAATTAAACCCTTTGCGTCATCAGTTGGCCCTATTTTCATGATCAAAGAAATATCCCACTCTGTATTTTCTTCATCAGGTAAAAAGTGTTTTTCTAATTTTAGCTTTCTGGAATAGAATTTTTGAGGCCAATGGCACTCCTCACAAGTTTCTCTCGCTGGACGTAAATTACTTATTGGTGTTTCAATTGGTTTTGGGTAGACATTTGCTAATACTGCATAAACCTGATACAAGCCTGACATTTTTGATCTGACATACCAGTCTGCACCTTCTCCAACATGGCAAGCCACACATTTTACTCTAGCATGTGAAGAATTTTGATAGGCAACATATTCCGGCTGCATGACAGAGTGACAAAGTGTACCACAAAACTCCGTCGATTCTGTATAATGGAATGCTTCATAGCTACCTATTGCAGAAATAAATAGAAATATAATAGTCCCAGAAATAAAAATCATAAATGCATTTCTGTGTGTATCTTGATTAAGATTTATATATGGTAATTTCCTTTCTTCGGTTTTACTTCTATTGAAATATATCATCATCCCAATAGGAATTAAAATAAGTCCTACAACAAGAAAAGAAGGGAGGAGAATGTAAATAACTAAACCCAAATAAGAACCACCACGATCCAAAAAGAATGAAATTGCAAAAAGAAAAATTATCATGAACAGACTAATTATTGCAATTACAGCACCACTTAATGAAATCCAATTATATACAGAGGAGGGTAGTTTTAGCTTCATTTTATTCCTATTTTTTTGGTATATCAAAAATTATGAGTATGCCAAACAAAAGATAAATACAATTTAGGTCACTTTTACAATAATTAATAAAAATTAATTATTGAGGTTTAAGAGTCCTCTTATAATTACTTCTGTGATAGATATAAAAAAGGCCAATAAGTTTTTATTGGCCTCTAATAATTAACTGTTTTTTTAACTTACGCTAATCCTTGATTTATTTTATCAGTTTCTTCTTCATACCACATTCTTAATTCAAGATCTTTGTTTAACTCGCCTTGAATAATTCTTTCTAATTTAAATCCGCTTTTTTCTAACGTATCTCTAAATAGTTGAGTATAGTTTGTCAATTTCTTCCGAGGATGATTAGCATTATTATATTCATACCATTCCAACACAATTCTTCTGAAATGATGTTCGTGATGATGTCTGTAATGTTCCAAAGTCATATTCCCGTCAGTCCAAGTAAAACTCATTGGATATTCAGAAGGACGGAAAATAACAAAGAACCAATGCCAGACCAAAATTGCAAGAGATGCTAAAATGGCTTCCATAAAATGTACTGTTTCGCTTACTTTTATAAGCCAAACTGGAGCCCAATCACCTACCATTGTAGGGAACCAAAGTATTAGTCCTGTTGCAGCCATAACAAAAGTACCCCAAATAAGAGCCCAATATTCAGCTTTTTCTGCATAATCATACTGATCAAACTGAGGATGCTTTTTTGATATGTGTAGATAATACATAAGATTATCTCTTACATCAGTTATGTCTTTAAATGTGGGCAGTAACCCTACTAGTACATCTCTTCCTCTTGCAGTAAAGAGAAGATAAGCGACATGATAGAAACTTAGCACCATCATTAGGACAGCTGAAGCTCTATGCACCCATTGACGAATCGGTTCTGACATTCCCATAGTTCGCAATCCTTCTGCCCAAAAACTACTGGGGTATTTTAGTGCAAATCCTGTAATAACCAGAATTATGAAAGACACAGCTAAAAGAATATGCTGAATTACTTCGTTACGGGTGAAACGAGGCATTCGAATAGCATTCTTTTCTTTTCTTCTCTTTCTTCTCGTTTCATACAGAAAAATTATTAAGTTATGAGCAAACATGCCGCCAATGACTGCTATTATCAACCAGAAATAAACGTAGTTTACAATTCCTTCAATGGCTTTTGCATCTTCAGATTCAGTTTCATGTGAATAACTTTTTGAAAATATTTCGGTCGCATCTTCATGACATCTTTGGCAGGTTTCAGTTACATTATTTTCATTAGTAGATGCGTTTAGGTTTTTGCTAGGTAAAATACTATGAACATTGTGACAATCAACACACATTGCAGCATCTTCATCACCTCTTAGAGCTGCAAGTCCATGATAGCTTTCAAGGTACTGTTCTACTTGGTTTCCTTTTTTACCGTATTTATCAGCAACTCTTGAATTTTCATGGCATCCGATACATGTTTCCTGCTGCATTTTTAATCGATTTGATTCTCTTCCTTCTTCTGTTATTTCAACAACACTATGTTCATTGTGACAATCATTACAAACAGGTGCGTCTTTTATTCCACGTTGAACTCTCATCCAATGAACAGAATTTTTATAGTCGTTAACTTCTTTTTCATGACAAGTAACACAAGTATTTGGAAGACTTATTGGAGAAATCCTTGATCCTTCCTGGACTCTGTTTTTGATATCGTGTACTCCATGACATGAAGAACATGTAGCCGCATTTGTATCGCCAGCAGAAACGTGTTTCCCATGTACTGATTGAGAATACATTTTACCAGGTAGTGCAACACTCATTTCATACTTTTCTTCAAATAGGGGATCATCATGACAAGTACCGCAAGTTGTAGCTAAGTTTTTAGGGTGAACCTTACTTTTAGGATTATCCGTTTTTAAAATATTATGTGTACCGTGACAACTAGAACAATTTGCTGCATCTATAACACCTTCTGCCGTTTTAATGTGATGGATACTATTTTGATGTGTTTCAACAACATCACTATGGCAAAATGCACAGCTTTCCTCAATAACACTACCAGGTTCATCTTCATGGTCATCAATATTATTAGCAACATATACATGACAATCCGTACAACCAATTTTATTATGAACAGAATTACTTAACTCAAGTTTATGATCTTGTACATCATCATGGCAGTCAGCGCACGTTTCGTCTGAAATAAAATTTCTTTTGTGAAATCCTTTGGCAGACTTAGTTTCTGAATGGCAATCTGCGCAGAAGAAATTAGTTTTGTTTTCAATCCGTGAAATTCTTTTTACAGTGTGATAAGAATGGCATGTTAAACAGTTTGGTATTTTTATTCCATTACTTGCTTTTAATCTACTATGAATATCAGTTTTGTTCTGAGATGCAATATCCTTATGACAAGAAGCACAATTAACTTTGTAAATATTTTCGCCATCTTTGTGCGGAATATCTTCAGCATCATAATTAGAATGACATGAAATACAATTTAATTTTTTATGCGCAGAAGCCATATAACTTGCTTCTTGGAGATATAAAGAAACTTCCTTACCGTTCCTCTCATACGTTAATTCCTGATCAGTATGGCAATCAAGACAATCTTCATTTGTTTGAGTAAAAAGCAGGTTAGTAGATAGGATTAGGATGAAAAATAATTTTAATTTCATAGTTATCTTAAATTTTAATTTATGGGCAGAAAAATCTTTTTTGATTAAAAGATTATAATGTCTTATTCTAAGATATTTAGAAAATCGTACTTTGTCAATCTCATGGGAGAAAATAAGACTAAAGAAAAAAATGGTAATAAATAGTTTGGTCTATTCTTTGGGAAACATCTATTTATATAGAAAGATCATTGCATAAATAATCATAATAATAATCGATATTCCGATAAATAATGCTGTAAATCCAAATATTTTAGCAGCTTTAACAAGCCAATCTGGGGGTGGGTCAACGAGCCTTTCGTCTAATTCGCCTGTTTCCATTAGTGCTTTATACTGTCTAGGTCTGTCCTCTTCAAGTTCTTCTAATGAAACACTGCCAGTAAATATTGATATATCAATTGGAAATTTGTCTGGTCTGAAATGTGTATTAAAGAAATGAACTGTAAAAATGAATCCAACAGCTAAAAGGGCTTCATCGCTGTGGATTATTGTTGCGATATTTATAAACCAACCCGGTAATCCAAGATAAGTAAAAAATTCAGGGAACCATAGAATAAGTCCACTAAAACCAATTACTGCAACACCCCAGAATACAGCAAAATAATCAAACTTTTCCCAATAAGTCCATCTTCCATAATCGGGTCTGGGACCTTTGCCTAGAAACCATTTGATGGTAGCAATAAACTCAGTAAAGTCTCTTTTATTAAACATCATTGAGTTTTCACCAGAGAAGAGATGTTTTGCAGATTTTTCTTTTCGTTTTTTTAATAAAAAATAAATATGCATACCGAAGTAAACAAATGTAATAATTGCACCAAATCTATGTATAAAACCTGTTACTTTGTAGCCTCCCAAAAGATTTGACAACGATTGAAATATACCAACATCAGCAAATTTAATTATCATACCAGTAACAGCAAGTGATATAAAACTTACGATTATTAATAGATGAGTAAATCTTAAAAAAGGTGCAAAACGCTGATAATGCTTATTTTGCACTTTATTTGCTATATTATCATTTTTTTCCAATTATTATGCTCACTTTAATTCTTATTTTATTTATTCTAAATTATTATGATTTGTTTGATTCTTTTTTCATCATCTTTCTTTTTTCTTTCATTGCTCTTGGGAACCAAAGTAGAGTGTGCAATCCAAAAAAAGTAAATGTACTTACAAGTAAAATTGTCATAGCCCAAAAAGTGTAGAACAGATATGGATATTTGTCTGGATCATGATGTGTTGCATGAGTCAGGTAACCCACAAATTTGCGGTTGGAATTTGGATGGCAACTTTTACACGTTTCAACAACATTATTTCTACTCAGAGTAGAATTTGGATCGTCTGATCTAAGAATATTATGTGAGCCATGGCAATCATAACATTTTGCAGCATTTACTGCTCCAAGTCTTGAGACTTTTCCATGAAGAGTTTCAAAATAAGTCTCAGTTACTTCTTCATGGCAATTTCCACACTGGTCAATAATACCTTGTCTGAAGTCACCCCTTTCAACTCTTTCAATTGAATGAGATTTATGACAGTCGTAACAAGTTGGTAATTTTTTATCTGTCTTTGTGATCAGAGGACTATGAATACTCGTCTGGAATTGCTCATAAATTCCATAATGACATTTTGAACATGTTTGAGCAATATTCTTTGGGTTTATTGACGAAAGAGAGTCAGATGCTGGTAATTCTAAATGACTGGTATGACAGTCAACGCATATAGCTGTAACAGTTAATCCACTTTCAATTAAACCTCTTCCGTGAATACTCATATTATAACTTTTGATAATATTGTGTTGTTCACCCTTATATTTTACTGCAGCTTGTTCACCTTCTCTATGACAACTTGCACACAATACAGGGATTTTTGTCCTAAATGTTTTTGATGTTGGGTCTGATTTTAATTTAGTATCATGTTTCCCATGACAATCCGTACAATACGGTGCTTCTTTATTATTTTTAGCAAATAATTTACCATGATGGCTTAATTCATAATCAGAAACTTGTTCTGCATGGCAAGAAGAACAGTCAACCGGGCCACTATCTATACAGATCGGATTATTCGAAACATTAATATTTGTGTGGCACTTAATACATGAATTATCTTTGTGAGCCGAATTTTTATGTGTTGAATAATCTATAAAGAGAGAAATTGTTTTTCCTTCTTTCTCCATTTGTAAATTTTCATCTATGTGGCAAGTCATACAATAATTATCTGTGTATTTTTCATCGTAAACTACTCTTCTGACCACATGTGGTTGATGACAATCAACGCAAGCTGGAATTTTGTGTGGTTCTTTTTCCCACAATTTACCTTCAATAACTTTTATATGAACCTTTTCAATCTCAACATGACACTTACTACACGTTGTAGCAATATTGTTTCTATTGATTGAAGATTTTGGATTTTGATGAGGCAGAATATTATGAGATGCATGACAATCAGTACAAACTGCTGTAACAATTAAGCCTCTTTTGAACAATCCATCACCGTGTATGGATTGAGAATAGTTTTCTAAAACATGCTGTTGATCAATATTTCTCATTTCAGAAACTTTGGTTCCATCCTTATGACAATTTCCACAAAGCTGGGGGATATTCATTTTGTATGTCTTTGATGAGGAATTAGAGCTTGACATAATACTATGTTGCCCATGGCAAGTTATACAGTTAGGTGCTAAATATTTCCCTCGAGCAAGGGCTAATCCATGTAAACTTTTTTCGTAGTTATTTACAGTATTCTCATGGCAAGTTGCACATACTTGATGTAATTCTTGCTCCGAGAATTCTCCTTTTTTTATAGAATGAGCTGCGCCCCCATGACATCCCTCACAGCTTAGTAATATATTACCTTCTAAATATTTCTCAAAGTGAATACTTTTTGTATAATTTTTTACCGAAGATTGTTTGTGGCATGAAATGCAAAGATTTACACCCTTTTCTGTTAAAACAGAGGCTTCTTGAATTTGATGCTTGGAGTGGCAATCGGAACATTCTACATTTTTTGTTGAATGAATACTTTCTGAGAAAGATTCTGTATCATGGCAATCTGAGCATTCAACTTTTGCAATATTTTCACCCGATTTGTGAGGTAGATTTTCAGCATCAAAATCCACATGACAATCAACACACTCCATATCACCATGCATAGAAGAACTATATGATTCTTCATTGACATAAAGTGAAACTAATTTATTATTTCTTGTCAGGTCTAACTCTTTATCATCGTGACAATCAAAACATTCAGAAGATGATTGAGCTAATATCAGGGCAGGCAATAATAATATCAAAAGAAAAAATTTCATAGGCTGTTTAAATTTATATTTTTAAATAAAATTTAAGTTTATGCACCTAAAAGATTTCGGCATCTTTTTATAAGATAACCAAAAAATTACTTTTGTCAAATCAGATTATGAAATCTGAATTAATATTAATTATTATACAAGTAAGTTGGAGCTTAAGGAATAAGAAAGGGTAGTAGATTTTTTCAAATAGACTACCCTGGTAAAATTAATGTGAGAAGAACTGAGAAACTATTTTATCGAAATTGAAATCATCAAGAGTTTCTAATTCACCCTTAAAGATGTGCTCTTTTTTACCGTTATTGGTAATATCCATTTTTTTTATTTCATCCTAATACTTCTCAATATCTTCTTGGTAAAATACAGCAGCAGAGTTTCCAATTCGTAAGTTTCTGATTTCTGTGTCTAAATTTTCTGAATCAATCTTGCAAATCCAGAATTGTTCATATGGGGAAATATCCAAAGTATCAATATCATCTTCCACAGTATTATTAATTTCAGTTACATTTCCTGCTAAAGGTGAAACAAAATTAATATGTCTGTTACTTTATTTTAAGCTAAATAATGATTGTCCAACCTTAACATTCATTCCTAAGTTTGGAAATTCTACTTTATCGATCTTACTAATTAGTTTTTTTGCAAATTATCATCAAATATTTATTGAATTATCGATGGCTTATTTCGAATGATTGGAGGAAGTTTCATCTGATTTTAAATTATCGAAGAATTTTTGGGAACATGCTGAACAGTATTCTACTCCTTTTATATCCAATTCATCAGTATTTGTCGAACTCGCCATATTGCAGTCAAAGTTAATGCAATGATGTAGGCCGCCTAAATGCCCTAATTCATGGATTGTTTCCTTTAACAGTCTTTGCTTCAGTAATTGGGGATTTGGAGGCAATCCATAAAATTCATTTTTTAATCTGTGCGTCGAAATTATAGCCGCATTACCCATAAGTTTAGCCAGTCCGAATACGAAAGTGAAGATGGGAATGAATAGATCAACAGAAGTGAATAGAATTGTTTTCTCTCTTTCTGCCGATTGTTTAATCGAATTCAGAATTTTAGATGCATCAAATTGTCCTCTTCTTGGTTCGTAAAATTCATCTGAGTTTAAATTAATTTCTTCGAAGAGAACATTAAAGCCTGTTATATTTGAAATCTCCGGGATCAATTCTTTTAAAAATTCCGGATTCTCGAAATTAATAGGAGTAATTTTTAGTCTAAGCATTTTGCGGACGTTCTATGCCATATCTTTTCAATTTTTTATATATAGTTGATCTATCCACTTGAAGCAATTTGGCGGCGATAGAGAAATTCCAATTGTTGTTTTCTAAAATATTCAGGATATGCTTCTTCTCGACTTCTGCTAGAGAATGGCTAGATCCGAATTCTAATTTTTCGTTAGAGAGGTTAAGCAAAAAATCTTCTTTTCTTAACAAATTTCTCTTGGCAGCTACCATTGCTCTCTCTAGAGCGTTTTGCAGTTCCCTCACATTCCCTGGCCAAGAATAATTCATTAGCATATCCATAGCACTATTCTCAATACCTTCTATCTGCTTGCCCATTTTTATCCGATAATTATTAATGAAGTATTGTACTAACTCAGGAATATCCTCCACTCTCTCACAAATCGGTTTTAAATAAATTACGTAAATGTGGAGGCGATAATAAAGATCTTCCCTAAAAGTGCCGTTCTTAACTGCCTGTTCAAGGTCGCTGTTAGTTGCTGATATTACCCTGAAGTTCGATTTTATCGCTTCGTTTGATCCCAGCCTGGTAAACTCTTTTAACTCTATAGCCCTTAGCAGGTCGATTTGTGTTTTAGGACTTATTGATCCTATTTCGTCAAGGAATAAAGTCCCGCCGTTAGCAACTTCTAATTTACCTTTTCTTCTATAAATTGCTCCTGTAAATGCACCCTTTTCATGTCCGAATAATTCGCTCTCAAGAAGTGTTTCGGCGAGGGCTCCACAGTTCACAGAAACAAGTGGAAGGAACCGTCTGCTGCTTTGACGATGGATGGCCTGTGCAACCAGTTCTTTCCCGGTGCCGCTTTCGCCCCTTATCATTACTGTAGTATCAGTTTTAGCTACCGTTGCAATTGAATTTTTTATATTCTGAATATGCTCGCTTATTCCTATTATCTTAGGCGGCGAGGTTAAGGATTCAAGATTATCTTTTAACTCTATATTCTCTATTGATAGGTGTCTTTGTTTTACTGCATTTCGTATTATATGACTCAATGAGTCAGGGTCAAATGGTTTTGTTATATAGTCAAAAGCACCTTCCTTCAATGCTTGAATAGCGGTATCGACAGAGGCATATGCTGTGATGATAATAACAATAGCTTCCGCATCAATCTTCCTGATACGTCTGTGAAGTTCCATACCATCCATACCAGGCATTTTTATATCAAGAAAGTAAATATCCCATCGGGTATCATTTAACTTTTTTAATGCTTCAACAGCATTCTCTGCCGTCTCAACAAAATATCCATCTTCTTCAAACCAACCCTTGAGTGATTCGCGAACAATTGGTTCATCATCAACGATTAATATTTTTGCTTCATTTTTGTTCATTTTTATTCACCTGTTTCTGACCTACTGGAAGTTTAATTATAAAGGTAGTTCCTTTGTTTAATTCAGATTTAATAGAAATGTCCCCGTTGTGGTTCTGAATTATTCCATAAACAACAAACAAACCTAAACCGACTCCTTTTACCTCATGCTTTGTTGTAAAGTACGGCTCAAAAATTTGCTTCTGTATATCAATAGGAATACCTTTCCCGTTATCGTTTATGCTGATAAAAATTCGGTTTTCCATTGAATTATAATTGGAATTTACAGTTAAAATACCGTCATTTTCCATCGCTTCGATTGCATTCATAAGCAGGTCAAGAAGCGCTTGTCTTATTTGGTGTTCATCAATATAAACCTCAGGAAGATTAGGCTGCAGTTGAGTTTTTAGATCGATACTGTGTAATTGTAAATGATGTTTAATTAAATCCAATGATGTTCCCAAGACAGTATTAATATCACTAGGTTTGAACTCAGGTTTCTGTTCTTTTGAAAATAGAAGCATATTTTTAATTATTGCGCCACATCTCTCACTTTCAGTTTCAATCATTTTGAGATGGTTAATAATCGAGTCTTTTTCAATTGGCGAGGGATTTCTTTTGTTCAACTTTTTCTGTATCAACTTGCTGTAGGTCAGTATGCCGGACATTGGATTGTTGAGTTCATGAGCAACTGTAGCCGAAAGTTTTCCAAGTGAAGCCATCTTTTCAATTTGTACAATTCTATCCTGTGTTTTTTTT
>SWCC01016470.1_pt1 | contig 44027 bp, 43 predicted proteins | sample 4692971 | NCBI WGS metagenome assembly SWCC01 (sample SAMN10267277, study PRJNA491770) | bioreactor metagenome | isolation source: DHS bioreactor inoculated with subseafloor sediment | place: Japan: off Shimokita Peninsula | collected 2006-08 | reverse complement strand
TATACATTTGTAAATTGGAAAGAAGGATCAATTGTAAGATCGACGAGTTCAACTTATACATTTACTGCAACTGGTAGTAGAACTTTAGTTGCTAATTTTTCATTAAACAGTTATACAATAAGCACAAGTTCAAATCCTTCAATTGGTGGAAGTACAAGTGGAAGTGGGAGCTATAATCATGGACAATCGGTAAGTTTAGTAGCTACACCAGCAACGGGATATACGTTTGTAAATTGGCAAGAAGGACCGATTGTAAGATCGACAAATCCGACATATACATTTACTGCAACAGGTAGTAGAACTTTAGTTGCTAATTTTTCATTAAACAGTTATACAATAAGTACAAGTTCAAATCCATCGATAGGCGGGAGTACAAGTGGAGGAGGAACTTTTGATCATGGACAATCAGTAAGTTTAGTTGCTACACCAGCAACCGGATATACATTTGTAAATTGGAAAGAAGGACCTATTGTAAGATCGACGAGTCTGACTTATACATTTACTGCAACTGGTAGTAGAGCTTTAGTTGCTAATTTTTCATTAAACAGTTATACAATAAGCACAAGCTCAAATCCACCAATTGGTGGAAGCTCAAGTGGAGGTGGTACTTTCGATCATGGTGATCCGGTAAGTTTGTCAGCAACTCCTGTAACTGGTTATACATTTTTGAATTGGACCGAGAATGGAAGTGTAGTATCAATATCTACGAATTATACTTTTACCGCAATAAATGCAAGAGCATTAGTTGCGAACTTTCTTATTAACAAGTATACTGTAGGAACATCATCAAAACCTACAACAGGAGGTTCAACGAGTGGAGCGGGATCTTATGACCATGGCACATTAGTCACCATTGCAGGAACTCCAAATGTTGGGTGGGATTTCGTTAACTGGACTGAAAATAATCAAGCGGTTTCAGTTAATCCAAGTTATTCATTTATTTTATTGGGAGACAGAATATTCGTAGCCAATTATTCTAAAAAAATCTATAATGTTTCCACAAGTTCTGTCCCGAATGAAGGAGGAACAACAACAGGTGATGGAAATTATGAACATGGATCTGAGGTTACAATAATTTCTAATCCAAATGTTGGATGGAATTTTACAAATTGGACCGAAAATGATGAAGTTGTTTTTACTGAACCTCAAGTAAAGTTTACAATATTAGGCAACAGGAATTTTGTTTCACATTATATCAAAAAGACTTATGAAATATCTTCTTCATCGTCTCCAATTGAGGGTGGTATTACTATTGGTGATTCTATATATACTCACGGTGATGAAGTAACACTTACTGCTATTTCAGTCTCAGATTCTGGATATGATTTTATTAATTGGACCGAGAATGGATTAGAAGTTTCAAATAATGAAGTCTATTCTTTTATTGCTGATAGACAGAGAGCTTTGGTTGCAAAATTTGCGTTAAGAAAATATAATGTTGAATTATCCGTAAATCCAATTGATGCAGGAACTGTTGCTGGAGCGGGGAATTATACTCATGGAGATTCCGTTACAATAGTAGCAACTCTTGGCCTTGGTTGGCATTTTGCAAATTGGAGTGAAAACGATATAAATATTTCAAGCGAAACTACTTTTAAATTTAAGATAACTAACAATAGAAGTATTATAGCCAATTTTGGTCACGATCTTTATTCAATTGCGGGTGCTCCACTACCTGTTGATGCTGGAATAATTTCTGGAACTGGATCATTCTATTTTGGTCAACCGGCCACAATTATTGCAACACCTATATATGGTTGGGATTTTAAAACATGGACTGATAACAATATAGTTGTTTCTACTAACCCTATTTATGAATTCAACGTAGAAGGGAATAGAAGTATCATAGCAAATTTTTCTCTAACTAACTTTTCAATAACTTGTAATGCGAATCCAACTGAATCTGGTTTTACGAATGGGTGTGGTTTATCTAACTATGGGCAGGAAATGTCAGTAACAGCTGTTCCAAATAATGGCTGGAAGTTTATAAATTGGACAGAAAATAGCACTATTGTGTCTACAAATGAAGAATATATATTTAATGTAGAGAGAAATAGAGTTTTAGTAGCAAATTTTGATTTAATTACTGGTATCGAAAAACTTGATGATTTTTATTTAATTCCAGATTCATATTATCTATCTAATGCATATCCAAATCCTTTTAATCCGTCAACCAATGTTCAATTCGGTTTACCTGAATCATCAGAAGTCAATGTCTCTATCTTTGATATAAATGGTCAACTGGTTAAGAGATTATTAGAAGGAGTGTCATTACCCGCAGGTAATTATGTCAATAAATTTAATGCTGATCAACTTACTAGTGGAATATATTTTTATCGTATATTTACTCAGTCGTTTATTTCTGATAAAATATTTGTAAAAGTTAATAAAATAATATTAGTCAAATAAAATCATTAAAAAGTTTTATATTAAAAATTATGATTAAAAAAATATGTCATTTATGTCAGGTTATTTTTGTTTTGTTTCTATTAGATACTTCTTATGCACAGGTTGTTAAAGAATATTCACACCCTTTATCTAAAAGCCTTTTTATAACTTTAGAGGCTGGTAGTGATTATACACTTTCAGATTATGAAACTTCAGACTTAGGATTATCTTTTGGTGGAAGCTTGGAATACTATTTACCATCCCATAATAGAAATTCATACGGTCTAAGATTGAGTCTCGCTCAACATAATTTGAGTGGCTCAGAAAACAATTTAGGATTACCGAATAGTTTTGATACTGAGATAAGAAAAGTCGGATTGGGATTTATTTACACTTATGCTATTAATAACTCAATTTTACCGTTTGTAAATGTTGGCGCTTCTTATTTATGGTTGACTTTTGATAGTGAAAATGTTCCAAATAAATTTTTTGGATCTGATTTAACAAATGATGGTGAAAAGAACACATTACTTTTTGAAATTATTGGCGGACTCAGATATAGGATAAATGATTACTTTGATATGAGTTTTGGATTAGGATATAACTATGTACAAAAAGATAATTTAGACGCGGTTAAATATGGAGAATATGAAGATTATTATCTAAGTGGCCAAATTGGATTTTCATTTAGAATCTGGAATGAGAAGGATACAGATGGAGATGGAATTTTAGATCCAGTTGATAAATGTCCTTATGAAGAAGAAGACATTGATGGTTTTGAGGATGAAGATGGCTGTCCAGATCCAGATAATGATAATGATGGAATTTTAGATATTGATGACGCCTGTCAAAACATTGCTGAAGACATTGATGGTTTTAATGATGATGATGGTTGCCCAGATCCGGATAATGATGGTGATGGTGTTTTAGATATTGATGATGATTGTCAAAATATTGCTGAAGACATTGATGGTTTTAATGATGATGATGGTTGTCCGGATGCCGATAATGATGGTGATGGTATTCTTGATGAAGATGATCAGTGTGTTAATGAAGCAGAAAGTTTTAATGGTTTTCAAGACGATGATGGTTGTCCAGACGAATTACCTGAACCGGTTTACGTTGAACCTGAACCAAAAATTATTGTACCAACTCCACCAAAGCGTGTTACCCCTAAACGTGTTGTGCCAAAGGCTCCGAGCTCTTTTCTGATTCGTTCAGAAACTACATTTGGTGCTAATTCGTCTGACATAAAATCTTCTGCATATGGGGAGTTAAATGGTATAGTAAATGAATTGAAGAAATACCCAAATACATCTTGGAGAATAGAAGGGCATACGGATAGTAAAGCTTCGAGAGGTGAAGCCAATAGAATCTCTAAAAGTCAGGCTAATGCTATTCTTACTTATTTTGTAACTCGAGGTTTATCTTCTACAAATTTCCAAGCTGTTGGATTTGGAGATGCGACCCCAATTGCAAGTAATAGCTCTGTTTATGGCAAAATGAAAAATAGAAGAATAATAATTAGAAAAATAGATTGAGACTTTAATTAAATTATGAAAAATACTTTTAGAAAATATTTATTAATTACAGTAAGTATTCTTACTTTGTTACTAATTACCTGCATGGAAAACCATGTATTGCCAGATTATGGCTCAATCTTTATCACTTCGGATCCTGAAGGTGCGAAAGTATTTTTTGATGGAATAGATAAAGGAGTAACTCCATTAACTATTGATAATGTATTAAGTGGGGAATATAATGTTTCGCTTACTTATACTGATTTTTATGATAGTGCATTTTCTGTGTTAGTTTCTGAAAACCAAGAATTGAATTCTGAAACATTTTTAAGAGAAGTGAATCCAGTAGCAGAAATAATATTAACATCTGAACCTAAGGACGCTCTTATCTACCTTAATGGAGAGAGTACGGGACTAACCACCCCTGCAACATTTTCAAATTTAGAGCGGGGGGAATACAATTTTAAATTAGAGTTAGATCTATACGATGATTCCATTTTCAACATCAATTTAGAAAAAGATGAAAGTGTTCAAAAAAACACGAGAATGATAATAGCAGGTACGGCAGGTGGTTTGTTTATTTCTTCAACACCAAGTGGGGCAGCAATATTTTTAGATAATTTCAGAACTGAAAAAGTTACTCCAGATACATTGAAACCTTTAGCAGCTGGTAATTATACTGTTAAATTAACGTTTGATAAGTATAAAGACACAACTTTTTCTACATTGGTTGATATTGGGGAAACAACTATTGAAAACATTACTTTAAAAGCTCTTTATAATATTAATACCTCAGTTAATCCATCAAACAGTGGCTCTGTGACTGAAAGTAATACTTATGTGCAAGGTGATGAGGTTACACTTGAAGCAGTTCCAAGTACAGGCTATAGTTTTATTAATTGGACAGAAAATGATCAAATCATTTCAGCAGATTTGATTTACATTTTTATAGCAGATGGGGACAGAAATCTAGTTGCTAATTTTTCTTTAAATAGCTATGTAGTCGAAACCAGTTCCAACCCTGCTAATGGCGGAAACACAAGTGGTGGTGGTGGTTTCGATTTCGGTGATATTGCAAACTTAACAGCAACTCCAGAGGTTGGGTACACCTTTATTAATTGGACAGAGAATGAGAATGTTGTATCAACTGAACAAAACTATTCTTTTACAGTCAATAATAGTAGAACATTAGTTGCTAATTTCTCTTTAAATAATTATGTCATCACAACAACTTCTGCTCCGCCAAATGGAGGAAGCACAAGTGGTGGTGGTGGTTTTGATTTTGGTAATGTAGCTAATTTAACAGCTACTCCAGAGATTGGGTACACCTTTATTAATTGGACCGAAAATGAAAATGTTGTATCAACCGATCAAAACTATACTTTTACAGTAAATATCAGTAGAACATTAGTTGCTAACTTTTCGTTAAATAGTTATACGATAACTACAAATTCTAATCCTTCAATTGGTGGCAGTACAAGTGGCGGAGGCATATACAATCATGGAGATATTGTTGAACTTACAGCTAATCCCTCGTTTGGGTATTCCTTTGTAAATTGGACCGAAAATGAATCTGAAGTATCAACATCCGTTAGTTATCAATTTACTGCATTATCACATACTAGTTTAGTTGCTAATTTTATTCAAAACGGAATTTTAATTATAAATTCAGATCCACAAGGAGCTGATATCTTTATTGATGACGCTTTCACAGGTGAACAGACACCCGGTATTATTGAAGATTTGTTGGGTGGCCAATATTCAGTAACACTGAAACTTGAAGATTTTGCTGACACAACACTTTCCACTGATATATATTCTGGAGAGACAACCGATTTGGGAACAATATTCCTAAGAGATATTACACCTTCAGTGGTTGCATACATCTCTTATGAAGTTGAACCATTCACACAAAGATTGAATTTCATTTTTTCATTTAATCAGGATGTTAGATTTACAAGAGTGGATGTAAAACCTCCTCAGGGACCTGATTTTCAATGGCCCTTCAATAATCAATTAATTCCTGAGGGAATAGAAACTAGTTTTGGTGTTCCTGAAAAAATAGTTGGAGATTGGACATTTACTTGTTTTGGTAGAAAGGTTGATGGTAGGCAAGCAGAATTTGAATATACTGATTTTATTACTGTTGAATAAATAATTTTTATTGTGATAGTATCTAATGATTCTAGATAAAAGTCTGATTGAATTATATTTAATTCAATTAGACTTTCCTTATTTTAACTCCATTTAAATCCCTATTTTTTTATAAATTTAAAGTTGTTTTATAATTACTAAACATTGTTGGAATATATGGCTGTGAAAAAAAGAATATTAAGTGGTATGCGCCCAACCGGGAAATTGCACTTGGGACATTATGTAGGCGCTTTAGAAAATTGGGTGAAATTACAAAATGAATATGAAAGCTATCATTTAATAGCAGATTATCATGTATTAACTACCGGATTGGATACTGAGCAAATATATAACCATACTATAGAAATGGTAATAGACTGGTTGGCAGTTGGGTTAGATCCACAGAAAAGTCCATTTTTTAGACAATCTCAAATTAAAGAACACGCTGAGCTTTTTTTAATATTTTCGATGTTGGTAACAAAAGCAAGAATGGAGCGTAATCCAACTTTGAAAGATCAAGTACGTGATTTAAATATTGAGAATATTATATATGGTCATTTGGGTTATCCAATTTTACAGTCAGCAGATATTCTATTATACAAAGGTGAAGCGGTGCCAGTAGGAGAAGACCAAGTTCCCCATGTTGAGATAACTAGAGAAATAGCTAGAAAATTTAACAAACAATATGAATTTGTTTTTAGAGAGCCAAAACCTTTACTTACTAAATTCTCAAGACTTGTTGGTTTAGATGGTGATGCTAAAATGAGTAAATCATTAAATAATACTATTCTTTTATCAGATGAACCGGATATTGTGATTCAAAAACTAAAGAAAGCCAAAACTGATCCACAAAAAATTAGAAAGAATGATCCAGGCAGGCCTGAAGTTTGCCTTGTGTTTAGTTATCATAAAAAGTATAATCCCGAGTCAATTGATGAAATTGAAAGCGGTTGTAGATCTGGTGAATTGGGTTGTGTTGATTGTAAATTGAAATGCTCTCTAAAAATCAATGAATTTTTAGAACCAGTTTTAGCTAGAAGAATGAATTATGAAAATGATTTAAATCAAGTAAAAGATATAATTACAGATGGTGAAAATAAAGCAAGAATTGTGGCTCAACAAACAATGCAGCAAGTTAGATCAGCAATGAAACTTGGGTAACTTTGTATAAAATAAAATTAAATACTTTTGAAGGTCCGTTAGATTTACTCCTTTTCTTTATTAGAAGAGATGAATTGGATATCTATGACATTCCGATTTCTCAAATAACAAAAGAGTTTGTTGATTATTTACACTTATTAGAACAACTTGACTTAGAAGTTGCAGGTGATTTTTTATTAATGGCAGCTACGCTTATGCAGATAAAAGTAAGGATGCTGCTTCCAAAAAATATTGATGAAAAAGGTGAGGAAATTGATCCAAGATCCGATTTAGTTAATGCACTAATCGAATATAAAAGATATAAAGAAATGTCAGAAGATTTTTCTTTTCTTGAATCTACTCAAAGAAAGGTTAATTATAGAAGCAATTTTGAAAATGATGAAATTGAGAAACAACCGGATCTAGATATATTGTTAAAAAACATTTCTATCTTCGATCTAATTAAGGCTTTTCAAAAAGCAATAATGGAGAAACCAAAAGAAGTTGTTCATCAAGTTGAGAAGGTTAATGTCTCTATCGATGAACAAATTGAATTTATCTTGGAAAGAGTAAAAGAGCTAGGACAAATCAATTTTGTTAAGCTCGTTAAAGGTGTTACAGAGAAATTAAAAATAGTGGTTACTTTTATTGCTCTTCTGGAATTAATCAAAATGGGCAAAATTGGTTTGCATGAATCTGAAACTTTTAATGATTTTGAAATATATATAATGCAGAATGGATAATATTTATAAGTCAATATTAGAAGCACTAATTTTTGCTTCAGATGAGCCAATTTCTTCACAAGAAATTATTAAGGCTATAAAAGAAATTGATGGCACTGATACAAGTATCACGCCCTCTGATGTTGAAAAAAGTGTAAGTGAATTAAATGAAAAATATGATGGTGAGGATAGTTCTTTTAGAATAATACCCATAGCTGAGGGATTCATTTTTGGAACCAAACCAGAATATGCAAAATATGTTGGATATCTTTCAACAGAAAAAAGTAAAAGACGATTAAGTCAGCCGGCTTTGGAAACACTTGCAATTATTGCTTATAAACAACCAATTACTAAACCGGAAATTGAAAGTATACGTGGTGTAAATTCTGATTACATGATTAATACGCTATTGGAAAAAACTTTAGTAACTATTAAAGGAAGATCTGAATCAATTGGACGTCCTCTAATTTATGGAACAACCCCAGAATTTCTCAAATATTTTGGAATTAATAAAATTTCAGATTTGCCAAAACCTAGAGAAATAGATGAAATTGTTCAAGATGCTGATTTTATTGAACAAAAAAGAAAAATTATGATGAACGAAATTGAAGAGAATTTAGAAAATGATATAATAAATGTGAGTGACCATGATAGTTCGATTGAATAAATATTTGTCTGAGTGTGGAATTGCATCGAGGAGAAAGTCCGACGAATTAATAAATGAGGGTCGTGTATCCGTAAATGGGAATATTGTGCTGGAATTGGGGACGAAGATTGATACACTATCGGATGATATATTTATTGATGGTGAGAAGTTAAAAGCTCAAAAAAAAGTTTATTTTCTATTGAACAAACCTAAAGGAGTTATCACTACAACTTTAGATGATAAACATAGAACTACTGTCACAGATTTGATTAACACAACCCAGAAAATATTCCCTGTTGGTAGGCTTGATTTTAATACGACCGGTGTTTTACTTCTAACAAATGATGGAGACTTTTCTAATTTCATAACACATCCGAAAAATGGGATTGAGAGAGAATATGAAGTTGTTCTTGATAAACCTTTAGAACAAGATGATCGACATAAATTAGTGCAAGGCGTTTATCTCGATAAAAAGAAAAGTGTTTTTACAAATATTTCGTATCCAAAGAGAAATAGTTATTCGGTTGTTAGAGTAATTACGGTAGAAGGTAGAAATCATTTTGTAAAAAGAATGTTTGAATTTTTAGGCTACAGAGTTAATGAATTAAGTAGAATTAGATTTGGTACAATCACTGTTAGCAATCTGAGAAAGGGGGAATATCGTACTATGTCCCCAAGAGAAATTAATCAAATAATGAAATAAATATTTTGCTGTCCGGATTTGGATGGCTTTCAAACTATAGAGTTTTGGAGGAATGTTGGAAAATCAACCAGTTGAAAAAGATCTCAACACACTTATCGCTAGAAGACATGAAGAGCTTGAGGAAATTAAAGGTAAAGGAATACTACCATATGAGTATGGTTACGAAGTTGATTCATCTTCAATTCAAATTAAAAATGATTTTGAAGGTTTTGAGAATAAGACTGTAAAAGTTGCTGGTCGTTTAATGGCTATTAGAAAAATGGGAAAAGCATCATTTGCACAGATACAGGATAAAGACGGAAGAATTCAAATTTATCTAAAACGGGATGAACTTCTTGAACAATATACTATGTTCAAACTTTTAGATATTGGGGATATTATTGGTGTTGAAGGATTTGTATTTAAGACAAGAACGGAAGAGATTTCAGTTCATACAACGTCGCTAACACTTTTAGCTAAATCCTTAAGACCAATTCCAATAGCTAAAGAAATTGTTGATGAAGATGGTAATAAAAAAATATTTGATCAATTTGCCGATAAGGAATTGAGATACAGACAAAGGTATGTCGATTTAATTGTTAATCCAGAAATTAAAGATGTATTTCTAAAAAGGTCAAAAATCATTTCTTCCATGAGGAATTATTTAGATAGTAATGATTTCCTTGAGGTAGAAACACCGGTACTTCAATCACTATATGGTGGGGCTGCTGCAAAGCCATTCGTAACTCATCATAATGCACTAGATATGAAACTCTATATGAGAATTGCTGATGAGCTATATCTAAAGAGATTAATTGTTGGTGGTTTTGATAGGGTTTATGAAATAGCTAAGGACTTCAGAAATGAAGGAATGGACAAGACACATAATCCAGAATTCACAATGATGGAACTTTATGTTGCATACAAGGATTATGAATGGATGATGAGCTTTGTTGAACAGATGGTTTATAAAATAGCAAATGAAGTAGTTGGTTCCTCAAAACTGATTATTGAAGGAACAGAAGTTGATTTTACTCCTCCCTGGAATAGAGTCTCAATGATTGATGAACTTCAGAAAGAAACCAGTATCAATGTTTTAGAAATTTCTAAAGAAGATCTTTTCAAAGAAGTTGAGAGAAGAGGAGCTAAACTTTCTGGTGGTGAAAGTAAAGGGAAACTTATTGATGAATTATTCTCTATTGTAGTCGAACCAAAATTAATTCAGCCTACCTTTGTTACAGATTACCCTGTTGAATTATCTCCATTAGCTAAAAAACATAGAACAAGAGAAGGTCTCGTAGAACGATTTGAAGGTTTTGTGTTGGGGAGAGAAATCTGTAACGCCTTCAGTGAATTAAATGATCCAATTGACCAAAAGGATAGATTCTTAGAGCAATCAAGATATAAAAATGAAGGTGACGAAGAAGCGCACCAAATTGATGATGATTATGTAAAGGCGTTAGAATACGGAATGCCGCCAACAGCTGGTTTGGGAGTTGGTATTGATCGTCTCGTTATGCTGTTTACAAATCAATCCTCTATTAGAGATGTAATATTGTTCCCAACAATGAGACCAGAAAAATAATTTAATATTGATAAGAGTATTATTTAGATGAAATCTATTACCGAAAAATTATTTTGTGTCTTTATAATACTCTCTATTAGTTCTATTAATTTATTTTCGCAAGATTCTGCAATAGAGAGTATTTCCACAGGGACCAAAGAAGTTAAAATTCCTCTTAGTTTGCTGAGTAAATCTATTCCAACTCAGATTGATCCTCTTAAAACAAATATTGACTACACACTGCTTGCCGGTGTTGGAGGCGTTACATTAGGTATCGGAGTTGGGGTTCACATATATCAAGCAAATGCTTGGTGGCAGGAGCAAGGTTCAACGTTTAAGGTTGTAAATGATTGGGAATATGCTTTGTGGTTAGATAAGATGGGACATTTCTTTGGTACTGCATTAATTGCTCACGGTTTGTCAGCAGGATTCGAAGCTGCCAATGTTGATTTAGAAAGAAGTGCAATATATGGTGCTATTGGAGCATTTGCTTTTGAAGCATTTGTCGAAATTGAAGATGGCTTTGGTCCCCAGTGGGGATTTAGCCCGGGAGATTTGGGTGCCGATTTCCTTGGAGCTTTGTATACTGTAGGACAGTACTATTATCCGACATTAAAGCATATTCAACCACGAATTAGTTATTTCCCTTCAGAGAAATATAGAAATGGTGACCATGAAGGAAATATTATAGATGATTATGCAGGTCAAAAATATTGGTTAGGCTTAAGGATGAAAGAATTATTACCAAGTTCTATATCAGAATATTGGCCATCTTTTTTGATGCTATCCGTAGGAATGGGATTAAGAGATTGGGATGGATTTGGTGGTGGTAAACAAGATATATACATCGCTCTGGATTTTGATGCTGAAACATTACCACTGCATGGCCCAATCTGGCAATTCGTTAAAAACACACTTAATTTTATTCATTTCCCTATGCCTGGTATAAGAATTACACCAGATGCAGCTGCTTTCGTCATTGTATATTAAGGAATATTTTGAACTACAGTATTATAATACCCACACTAAATGAAGAAAAACTTTTACCACAATTATTAAAAGTTTTAGATAACCTACAATTGAGGGAAAAATATAAATATGAAATTATTATTTCCGATGGCGGAAGTAATGACAAAACATTAACCATTGCTCAAAAGCATGCCGATATAGTTTTAACAAATAAGTCAAATCAAAGACAAAATATTTCTATGGGGAGAAATTTAGGAGGAAATGCTGCAAACGGTGAAATCCTAATATTTTATAATGGTGATATTTTGCCCAAAAACATTTCTGAGGTGTTCAAAACAATTGAAAACAAATTTATTAATAGTGATTATTTGGCGATGACTTGTTGTGTAAAAGTATTTACTGAAGAACAAAAGTTTGTCGATTTAGTATTTCAAACATTTTATAATTATTATTTTCACTTCCTCAATATTATTGGACTCGGAATGGGAAGAGGAGAGTGCCATATTATTCGTAAAAGTGTTTTTGATGAATTTGGTGGTTATAATGAATCTCTAGCTGCCGGAGAAGATTTTGATCTATTTAAAAGAATTAGACAAAAGGGAAAAATCTTTTTTGCTAGAAATTTAGTTGTATTCGAATCTCCTAGAAGATACAGAAAATTGGGACATTTTAGAATTTTCTTTACATGGTTGATTAATAGTATTTATATTATTTTTAGTAAATCATCAAAATCAAAAGAGTGGAAAGAGGTTAGATAATAATAAATTCATTATGAAAATAATTTTCAAATATATAATTATTCTTACATTTCTGAACAACATGATTTATTCACAAGTTGGTTACATTCCAGTTGATGATGATATATATAGTTTTCTAGATAGAATGAATACTATTGGTGTTATCTCAGACTATAATTCTTTTGAATTACCAAAAACTAGAAAGAATATTAAGGAGTATTTAATTACGATTGTTGATAGTATCGACCAATTGGATAGAGTAGATCAAAATAAATTAGATGATTTTTTTATTGAATTTGAAATTGATTTGGCCTCAACTTTGAACAAAAGTGAATCACTAATACCACAATTTAATTTTGAATACTTAATTAGTGATAGAGAGAAATATCTCTATTCATATTATGATCAAGAAGGGAATTCTGTCTTTATTAATTTTATAGGTAAGTTGGACAATCTAAATCAGTCTAATTTTATTTCTGACCTTAACTCTAACTCACTTCTATACAGATTTGGCGGTGAATTGAGGGGTACTTTATATGATAAGATAGGATTTAGCCTTATTACTACGAATGGATCTTTTACCGGCGATAAAAGTCTTGCTCAGAGCTATTCTTCTTTAAAATACAATTACAAATTTCATCGAGAAAACGAAGATAACACTGGCGATAATTATTTTGATGAAAGTTCCTCATTTTTGGCATATGAAAATAATTTCGCCAAAATTAAAATTGGGAACGATCGTAAACTTATTGGTCACGGTTCTAATAAAATACTATTAAGTGATAATGCTCCCAGAATGGATTATGTAAGTTTAGATTTGAAATACAAAGCGTTGGAATTCTCCTTTTTTCATGGTAAAATATTGGGGAATCAATTTATTCAAAATGATTCAATTCAGGGTGGAATTAATTTAGTTAGTGATAAGTATTTAGCCTACCATCGATTTGGTCTTAACTTTTCTAAACATTTGAACATCGGACTTGGAGAGATGATTGTTTATGCGAATAGGAATGTTGACTTCTCTTACTTGAATCCATTTAATTTTTATAAAAGCGCTGAGCATGCAAATCAAGATAGAGATAACACATTCTTATTTTTGGATGTTCAAAACAACTCAGTAGATAGATTAAAAATTTACTCAACAGTGTTAATTGATGATATTGATTTTGGTAAATTTGGACAAGGATGGTATGGAAATCAATCACTGATAAGTATAGGAGCTTATTCAAGCCAACTATATCATATTCTTCCTCTTGATTTTGAAGTCCAATTTATTAAAATTGATCCCTATGTTTATACTCATCGTATAAATGATAATAATTTCACAAATTCAAATTTTGGTTTAGGTTCTACATTACAACCAAACTCTAGCTCCACCAATTTCAATGTATATTATCGTCCACATCATAGAATAAGCGTTAATGCTGGATTTTCTTATTCCCTACATGGTAATAACTCCGAAGATCTGAATGGAAATTTGTTAACAAATTATGGTGGCGATATTTTAATCGGTCATCGTCCGGAAGATTCTGAAGAAGTATACTTTCTAAACGGAGAAATGGAAATTTATAGGAATTACAAAATCAAATCGGTAATTGAACCAATAAAAAATTGGATTTTTTCACTTACAGTTAATTATTATAATAATTCATTAGCCAAATCACAGCATTCCGAAGAATTATTTACTACTTTCTCTTTTTCTACAAAATTATAACGAGTCGTTTTATGTCCAAATCTAAATTATTCTGGTTTTCTATTCCATTTGTACTTTTAGTTGGTGTCTTTGTTGGACTAAAACTAAATGATTTATTCAGTGATAATTCTGTCAATTCTGACACACAAAAATTCAGTGAAGTATTAGACTATGCTAAAACATATTATTATAAAGATGTTGATAAAGATAATCTTATAGAACATGCCATTACTGGAATGTTGGAAGAACTTGATCCACATTCAGTCTATATTCCTGCAAAAGATCAGGTGGGAATTTCTGAACAATTCAAAGGTAAATTTGATGGTATCGGAGTTGAATTTCAAATAATTGATGATTCGATTACTGTTGTATCAGCAATTTCAGGCGGGCCTAGTGAAGCGGTTGGTATTATGCCAGGTGATAGATTCGTTGAAATAGATGGTAAAAATTCTATTGGATTTACAAATAATGATGTTGTATTAAACTTAAGAGGGGAAAAGGGAACAGCTGTTAACATTAAAGTATACAGACCTTTTGTTAAAGAATTGTTGGAGTTCTCGATTATTAGAGATCAAATACCATTACAAACGGTTGAAGCAGCTCTTATGATCTCTGATAGTATTGCATACGTTTCGCTATCAAAATTTGTTGAGACTTCAGTATCTGAAATGAAAAACGTATTACAGCAACTAGAAAAATTTGGAATGAAAAAGTTAATTCTTGATTTGAGAAATAATCCTGGCGGATATATGGATCAGGCAATAAAGATTGCAGATCTGTTCCTCGATGGTGAAAAAATGATAGTGTATACTAAGGGAAGAAGATCAGATTTGGATGATGAATTTAAAGCCGTGAATTCATACTCTTATGAAAATATGCCATTGGCAATTCTTGTAAATAAAGGAAGTGCTTCAGCCAGTGAAATTGTAACGGGCGCAATTCAAGATTGGGATAGAGGAATTATTGTTGGTGAGACAACTTTTGGAAAAGGATTAGTGCAGAGACCATTTGTTTTGCCTGATAATTCCGTTGTAAGAATTACGATATCAAAATATTACACTCCGTCTGGAAGAGAAATCCAACGTGATTATGAAAATGAGGCAGATTATTATGGAGTTGTTTATTCAAGAGAGGAAAAAGAGGGTAATAATGTTAATCATCAACTTGAAATTGATTCCTCGGATACAGTTTACAAAACTAGTAATGGCAGAGCAATAAAAGCAAATGGTGGTATTACACCGGATTTTATTGTGAAGAATGAGGATCTTACTTACTACTCAATCTTATTGCGCAGTAAGGATCTTTATTACAGATTTATTAGAAAGTATCTTGATGAAAATGGAGATAGGGTATATTCTAAATACAAAAATAATTTAATAATGTTTAGAAATAATTTCTCATTTTCTCAAAACGATATCGATTCTTTTATTAAATTTGCAGCCGATAATAAAGTTGAGTTTGTTAAAGAGGAGTATGAGAAGGATGAAGAATATATCAAACTTAGGCTCAAGGCTCATATTGCTAGAAATTATTGGAAAAGTGAAGGTTGGTATAGTACTTTATTAGGATCAGATAATCAGTTTAACAAAGCAAAGGAATTGTTAGAACAAAATTTTAGTGTTCTAACAAATTAAGAAACATGTTTCAAAATAAAATAGAAGAAATAAAAGAGCAAAAATTATTTGCTTATAAAAATCTTTTCCCTAGAATTGACGAGTCCGTTTTTCTTGCATCCGGAGTGAAAATAATTGGAGATGTTGAGATTGGTGTTAATTCTAGTGTTTGGTATAATTGTGTAATCCGAGGTGACGTTCATTATGTTAAGATAGGAAACGATACTAATATTCAAGATCTTAGCATGCTACACGTAACTAATAATAGATATCCTCTTAACATTGGGAATAAAGTTACAATTGGTCATAGTGTAAAACTTCATGGATGCACAATTCAAGATTTGAGTCTGATTGGAATTGGAGCTATTGTTTTAGATGGAGCAGTTATTGAAGAAATGTCTTTAGTTGCTGCCGGAGCAGTAATAAAGCCTGGTTTTGTTGTCCCTAGTGGAAAGTTAGTAGCGGGGGTTCCGGGTAAAATAATAAGAGATCTTACTAAAGAAGAAATGGATGATTTTGAAGCTTCTTCAAATAGATACAAAAAGTATACTCAGATAACAATTGACTCATTAAATAATCCTGGTTAAAATTGATACGAAAATTAACTGTTTCAAATAGAACCACTCGGAAACTTAAAAAAGCGGACGTTCACAATTTTGTTCATTTATTAAGAGATGATCTCAATTTTGTGGTTGAGTCTCTTTCTATAAACTTTTTAACTGAAGAACAAATAATTCCAATTAATAACTATTATTTGGGTCATAATTATTCTACAGACATAATTACCTTTAATTATTCGGGAGAAAATCATACCTTGGATGGTGAAATTTTTATATCTTTGGATGATGCCTCTTTTTATGCTAATAAATATGGCGTAGAATTGCATAATGAAATCTTAAGATTAATCATTCATGGTTTATTACATTTACTTGGCTATGATGATAAAGAAGTAAAAGAAAAACGTAAAATGAAAAGAGTTGAAAATAAATTAGTATCTAAATTCTTTAATTCTCTAACTAACTTATGCTGATTATATATGACTGCTAAAATTGTTGAAGTTCTTGCTAAAATATTAGAAGGGTTGAAAGATAATTACTCGATAGAAGAGGTAACAAAACATCTTAATTTAGAAAAAGATTTTGACGAACAAACCGTTAGTGCTGCTCTCGGTCTTGTGTTTGATAAATTTCTTACAAATAGATTGGTTCTTCATAAGGAAGGTGGATCTTTTAATAAAAGTTTCAGATTATTAACAAATGATGAAATTGAAATTATTGGTTTTGAGAATCATAATTACATTCAGCATTTAGTGAATGTTGGCCTTTTAGATCCTCTAGATGTTGAATTACTGATTGAACAAATGACTATGTTCCCCGAAGAGAAGGTATCCAAGAATGATATAAATTGGATAATACTCTTTTCACTTGTTGATTTTGATTCTGAAGTACTTCCAGGCAGCAGAGTTCTTCTTTACTCATCCGATACAATAAATTAAAGGTAGTTTGAATGGCAAAGAATCTTGTTTTGGTGGAATCCCCATCAAAGGCAAAGACTATTAATAAGTATCTTGGTAGAAACTATACAGTTGAATCAACTGTAGGACATATAAGAAATTTACCCAAAACTAAACTAGGCATCGACGTAGATGATGGCTATAAAGTCCAAATGCTTAATATTAGAGGTAAAGGCGATTTAATTAAAAAAATTAGAAAGCTTGCCTCCAAATCTGAAAAAATATTCGTCGCGACTGATCCTGACCGTGAGGGCGAAGCTATAGCTCAAGATGTTGTGGAAGTATTAGAAGGAAAAACAAAAGCACATATTTATAGAGTTTTATTTAACGAGATTACTAAAACTGCTGTTAAGCAAGCTATGAAAGATCCAATAGAGATTGATTACGCGCTTGTTAACTCACAGAGAGCTAGAAGAGTAATGGACAGGATTATTGGTTACAAGATCAGCCCTTTGCTTTGGAGAGCTATATTGGAAGCCTCAGGTAACTCTTTATCCGCTGGTCGTGTACAATCAGTTGCACTCAGACTAATTTGCGAAAGAGAAGAGTTAATTGATAGTTTTATTCCAACAGAATACTGGGTTATTACGGCTGAGTTTTTAACAGATAATGGTGATGTCCTAGCGGTAAAATTAGCTGCAAGAGAAGGAAAGCAACTAAAAATTCAACCCAAACCAGAAATGAGTGAAGGGGACTGGGAAGAATTCTTAAAGAAGAATTTTGCAATATCTAACGAAGAAGATGCACAAAAGATAATTGATGAGATAAAAAATGCAAAAGAATTTTTTATCTCAGATATTACAAAGAAAAAATCTAAAAGAAATCCGTCTCCGCCATTTATTACAAGTACATTACAAGCGGAAGCTTCACGTAGATTAAGTTTTCGACCTAGAAAAACCATGCGTGTTGCACAAAGCCTTTATGAAGGTATTAAATTAGGGAAAGGTGAAACTACTGGTTTAATAACTTATATGAGAACTGATTCAACTAGACTTAGCGCAGAGATTGTTGATAACGCCAGAACTTATATTCAAGAAAGCTATGGTAACAATTATTTACCTGAAAAACCTAAATCATACGAAAAGAAAAACAAGAAGAATGTTCAAGATGCCCATGAAGCTATAAGACCTACATCTTTGGAGCATCCTCCAGAAGATGTAAAAGAGTTTTTAGATAACGATCAATTTAGGCTTTATCAGCTTGTCTGGCAAAGGTTTGTTGCATGTCAAATGGAATCCGCTGATGTAGAATCAACTAATGTTTCTGTTGCGGCAGGTGATAATATTCTCAAAGCTTCTGGTTCTGTTGTAACTTTTGAAGGTTTTCTAAAAGTATATACAGAAGCCAAAGAAAATGGTTCAAACGGAATTGATAATTCTATAATTCCTGCTGGATTGGAAAGTGGACAGAAATTAAAATTAGACACATCAGAAAAAAATCAGCAGTTTACAAAACCTGCACCTCGTTTTACAGAAAGCTCTTTGATAAAGGAACTTGAAAGTAATGGAATTGGTAGACCGAGTACTTATGCCTCAATACTTGGGACAATTCAAGACAGATATTATATTGAACAGCAAGAGAGAAAAATATATCCTACAGATTTAGGTAAACGTGTAAACAAGGTACTTGTCAAAAATTTCCCAAAAATTCTTGATGTTAGCTTCACAGCAAAAATGGAAGAAGAATTAGATCTTGTTGCTTCTGGAGACAATGAATATATACAAGTATTAGATGATTTTTATATCCCATTTTCAAAACGATTGGTAGAAGTAGAGAGCACTCTCGAGAAAATACTCTGTGAGAAATGTGGTTCTGAAATGGAGCTTAAGATTGGTCGATTTGGCAAGTATTTTGCATGTAGTGGTTATCCAGATTGTGAAAACATAAAATCTACAAATGAAATAAAACCAACTGAACCTGAATACACAGGGGAAGAGTGTCCCGAATGTGGTAGTAAAACAATAATAAGAGCTGGTCGGTTTGGGAAATTCATAGGTTGTGATAATTATCCTGAGTGTAATTTCACTAAACAAATATCACTCGGTATTAAGTGTCCCACTTGTACAGAAGGAGAAGTAGTTTCAAGAAGATCTAAAAATGGTAGGTTTTTCTATGGATGTAGCAATTACCCAAAATGCGATTATGTAAGTTGGAACAAACCTAAAGTAGAAAATGTGGAAGAGGAAGCGCGAGAAAACAATTAAGTTAGAAAATTTTTAGGACTCGTAATTTTGATGGCAATGTCTATTTTTAATGATACAATCAATGATTATCTATCAGAACTAAATGGAATCAAAAGAGTCTCTCAAAATACATTAACTGCTTACAAAAAAGATTTATCACAATTCATAGATTTCCTCAAAAAAAAAGAAATTACACAGTTTAAGAATATTACAGAAAGAATAATCAGATTATTTGTTGTTAATCTGAATGATTTAGAATTAAGTAGAACTTCAATTTCCCGAAAACTTTCTGTTCTTAGAGGGTATTTTAATTTTTTAGAACAAGTTGAATTAATTGAAAATAATCCACTGACAGCTATAAATAATCCTAAGTCAAGTAGAAAACTTCCAGAAATAATTACGCTTGACTCTTACGAAAAAATTATTAAATTATTAGAAGAAGAAAACAAAGTTAACAATCAGCATAAGTTAATTTTTGAATTTTTGTACGGCTGCGCCCTAAGAGTTTCTGAAGTTTGCAATCTTAATTATGGAGATATTGATCTGAATCGCAAAAGTATAAGGATTTTTGGGAAAGGAAGTAAGACTAGAATCGTGCCCTTTGGAGAAAAATCTATAACAATATATAAAGAATTTTTATCGACCAAAGAATCATTTAATCAGTCTGATCCACTACTATTATCAAAAAGTGGAAGGCGTATCTACCCTAGATACGTAGGAAGATTAGTAAAAAAATATTTAACAAAAGTTAGTGATGTCTCAAAAAAAAGTCCTCATGTTCTACGACATTCTGCTGCTACACATATGTTGGATAATGGAGCAGATTTACTGGGAGTTAAAGAGATCTTGGGACATGAGAATTTATCAACCACACAAATTTATACACACGTTAGTGTAGAGCGATTAAAAAAAGCTTATAAAAATGCTCATCCAAAATCTTAAGGAGTTATTATGAACATACAAATAACATCTAGAAAATTTAAGGCAAAAGAATCCTTAAAAACAGAAATAAAGGAACAATTAAAATCTTTGGAAAAATTTAACGATGAAATTTTGGACGTAAATGTAATATTGAGTTATTTGCATCTAAAAGATAGTGTAAAAACAGTTGAAATTAACTTAGCAGTACCGGGCAAAATATTCTCTGCTGAAGAGACCAATGATGATTTTGGCAAAGCTTTAACCAAAACTGTTTCAAAATTAGAAAAACAATTGAGAACATTAAAGTCTAAAAGAATCTCCAAAGTGAGATAATGAATTTCCCCGATAAGAATATTTTCAGAAAAGAAAGCATAACAGTCGAGTTCTTTTATCAGTCTACTAAAGAAAGATTTGATATTGAATTGCTGAATAAAGAAGTTTCGCTCGATAAACCTATTGTTGAGCAAAATTTGCATAGACCAGGATTGGCACTAGCAGGGTTTGTAGATTTGTTTTCGTATAAACGAGTGCAAATATGCGGCAATACTGAAATTCAATATCTAAAAAAATTATCTGAAACAAAACGAAGAAGTGCTGTTGAAAAGTTATTGAGTTTTAATATACCGTGTGTGATTTTTACCAATTACAATAAACCATCATCTGATGTTCTAGAACTAGCAACTAGACATAATATCCCAATTTTTATTTCAAGTTTAACTACAACCAAACTTTCATATTTAGTGAGTGATTTTCTTGATGACCACTTTGCACCAAGGCTTTCAGTTCATGGTTCATTTGTCGATGTATATGGTATTGGTATGCTAATAATTGGAAAATCTGGAATAGGGAAAAGTGAGGTTGCTTTAGATCTTGTTGAGAGGGGTCATAGACTTGTTGCCGATGATGTTGTAATTCTTACTAAGAAAGGTGAAGGAATTATAATGGGTTCTGGAACTGAATTGGTAAAACATTTTATGGAAATTCGAGGTATCGGGATTTTGGACGTCAGAAGTATGTTTGGAATAAGGGCAATTCGTTTTCAAAAGAGATTGGAAGTAGTAATTGAGTTAGAAGTATGGGATGAAAAAAGCGACTATACAAGAACTGGACTTGATGCGAAAACTAAGGAAATAATGGATGTTGAAGTGCAATATATAAAAGTCCCAATTGTTCCTGGCAAGAATATTACCGTAATAAGTGAAGTTATTGCTTTAAATTATTTACTAAAACATTATGGATACGATGCTGCTGAGGTATTAAACAAAAGATTGCGGTCTAAAATAAGATCTAAAAATAACGATACTAATCGCTCAGTTGATTACTTTGAGCATGATTTTGAGTGATTGGATTAAGATGTTAATTAATAGTAATATTTCTAATAAATATGCAATAAAAATAATAAATATGTTGCTTGACTAAATAGCTTCGTTTTGTTATTTTCCCAACCAAAATTTATTATACGAGTATATGAAAAAAAGTTTGTTCTACTATTCTGAAAAGAATATGAAATACGTCGAAATCAAAAATTTCTATGCAAAGTTTTTATCCTTTATTGTATTGTTTTCTACAATATTTGCCTTAATATTTTTGAGTAGCTATATATTTATAACAGATGTTCTTCACCCAGAATCTGATATCGTGCGGCTTAATGAAGAGAATGAAAATCTCAAAGAGAAATTTATTGAAATGTCATCACAAATTTCTCAATTTAATTCTGAGTTAGATCTTCTTAATAGCAAAGATGATGAACTTAGAATATCTGTAAATTTAGATCCATTGAGTGAAGAAGAATTGAATTTTGGTATTGGTGGAGCTGCTTTTGATGAAATTAAACCGACATCAATTTCTGATATTTCGAATATTATTAACGATGTTGATTATTCAATAGATTTGTTAAAGTCTAAGTTGGTAATTGCAAAAAATAATTATTCAAAAATAGAGAAGTCTCTTGCTGATAATATCGAATTGTTTAAATCTATCCCAGCCATAAGACCTTCAGATGGTCCTATCGGTGATAGGTTTGGAATGAGAAAACATCCTATTCTTAATATTAGAAGAATGCATACAGGGATTGATATTATAATTAATACCGGTAATAATGTTTACGCTCCTGGAGATGGTAAAATAATAAAAATTGGAACAAGAGGTGGGTATGGCAGAACTGTTGAAATTGACCACGGTTTTGGTTACACATCCTTATATGCCCATTTATCAAAGATTAAAGTGAAAAAAGGACAAATGGTAAATCGAGGTGATCTGATCGGATTGTCTGGTCAATCAGGAAGTTTAGCTACTGGTCCTCATTTACACTATGAAATTAAACACAATGGAGTTCATCTAAATCCGAAAAATTTTATTTTTAGTGATATTAAAGTTTTTGATTTACTTACAGAAAAGGGGTCTCACCAGGAGTATAAAGAATGATTTGGACTATTGAACTTGCATCATATTTAATAGATGCACCTTGGCCGGCCAACAAAGAAGAACTTATTGAGTACGCAGATAGAATTGGAAGTCCTCTTGAAGTTATTGAGAATTTGAAAGAACTTGAAGATGATGATGAGTTCTACGATACTATTGAAGATATTTGGCCAGATTATCCAACTGAAGAAGACTTCTTCTATTTTGATGACGATGATTACAATTAGCATAGCTTTTGAGAATTAAATGCACGATTTCTTCCTTGGCATTCAAGGTCAGAGGAGTGCATTAAATATTCTAACCGAAATACATTCTAATAAGCGTATACCACATGCACTTTTATTCTCTGGCATAGAGGGAATTGGTAAGTTTTATACTGCTATACAGTTTATTAAACTTCTTAATGAAAATTCTTCAAATAATGCTCAAAAAAAGATTGATCAGCTTTCCGAACCTTTTGTGAAAGTTATTATGCCATTACCACGTGGTAAAAGTGAATCGAACAACGATCTTCCTACTGCAAAATTAAGCCAGGATATTATTGAGGATATTCAATCTCAGTTAAAACATAAAGCTGAGAATCCTTATCATAAAATCGAACTTAAAAATGCAAACAATATTAAAATTAATAGTATTCGTGAAATAAATAAAATGGTTTCGTTAAATTATGATGAAATTAGATATAGAGGGATTATTATTTCGGATGCTCATAAGATGTCTATTGAAGCACAAAATGCATTTTTAAAGAATCTTGAAGAACCTCCGGAAGGTATTATTTATATTCTTTTAACGAATAATCCTCTAGCTCTATTAACTACTATTAAATCTAGGTGTTGGGAAATCAATTTTTCACCTCTTGAGGAGAGTGAATTGACGTCAATCCTTCAACAGAAGTATATTCTATCTCAAGATAAATTCAATGATGTCATTCCGTTTGCACAAGGTTCGGTAACCAATGCATTATTCCTAATAGAAAATGATCTGAAGGAATATTTGCGTAAAACTATTCTTATTTTAAGATATTCATTAGCAAGAAAATATCATACAGCTCTAAAAGAGTTTAACGATATTATAAGGAATAATTCAGTTATGCCTTATCAGATAGTCGTCGATTTGATAATTGCATGGTTTACTGACACACTGAAACAAAAATACAATATTGGCAAAATAAATTTTGAAGTGTATAATGAAACCCTTGAAAAATTTAATTCCCGATTTACAAATACTCATGTAGATACAATAGTTAGTAAATTGGTTGAATATAGAAATGCTCCAACTCGAAATGTTAGCTTGAATCTCTTAGCAATGAATGTTATATTTGAGATAGCTTCTATTGGAATGAAAAGGAAATGATCGAAAAATACCATCCGAAGGAAAATACTTCTTCTTTTCTTAGTAATGATCTTATTGATGAAAACTATTATCATCTAGTACAAGATAAAATTACTAAGGAGTTGATTGAGACAAATGGATCCAATTGTTGTGATACTTGCGAAGATAATCAACCAGATGTTAACAAAGAGCCTACCGATACTCGGAATATTATTATTGTAAAATGTAGTGGTTTACGCGGTGTTCATTTTTGTGATAATTCAAAAAATCATAAACTCGATCTCAATGATAGTATAATAGTAAAAAGTAATAATGAGTATGAATTTGCCACAGTAATCGAAACTGGACAAATGGTTAGCTATAGGAGAGGTAAAATTGAGAATGATGAAGATGTTTTACCTGTAGTTGATAGAATAGCAAATGATAATGATAATGAACGGAATTTAACCAATTTAGCAAACTCTAATGAAGCTAAAACAATTTTTCTTAAATTGATTAATGAATTATCATTAGAAATGAAATTAGTAGATATTCACTTCCAATTCGATAGAAAAAAGTTATTCTTTTTTTATACATCTGATGGCAGAGTAGATTTTAGAGAATTAGCAAAAAAATTAGCTTCTAATTTTAAAACGAGAATAGAACTTCGTCAAATTGGTGTTAGAGATGAAGCCAAAAGAATTGGTGGATTAGCTACTTGCGGACGTGAGTACTGTTGCACTTCATTCTTAAGCTGTTTTAAAAGAATAACTACGGATATTGCAGTTGAAAATAATATTTCCACAAGTATTACTAAATATACTGGACCTTGTAATAAGTTAAAGTGTTGCTTGTCCTTCGAAATATGAGATGAGTTTTTTTATTGTAAAGCATATACTCAATATTACAATAATTTCTAATCATAACAATCTACCAGTTTATGCCTTTTAAGAGCCCTACAAAAAATGTAATTTTATAATAAGAAATAATATTAATTGGGAGTCCTAATGTCATACGAAGAAAGATTATCAAATGTTGCAGTGTTGGGAGCAGCAGGAAAAATGGGAAGTGGAATTCTCCTCCTAACTGCTGTTGAAATGGCAGATCTAAAATTATCTCCGAAAAACAAAAACAAGATATTTATTATTCATGCAATTGATGTTTCGCAGACCACGCTAATGGGTTTAATGCAATATTTAAGAATGCAATTAAGAAAGATTGCTGAAAAAAAGATAGTTATGTTAAGAGACTTATATGCTGATAGAAAAGATTTGATTTCCAACTCAGAAATAATTGATGAATATATTTTTGATGTTCTCTGTTTAGTTAAGACCAGTACAAATATGCAAGATGCAAATGATTCGAATTTAATTTTTGAAGCTGTAAGTGAAAATCCGGAATTAAAAATTAAACTCATTACACAGATTGATCAGCAAAACAAAAATGAGCCCTGGTTCTTTACTAATACTTCCTCAGTACCTATCAGCAACTTAAATGAAGCTACAAAGCTTAATGGCAGAATCTTAGGATTTCATTTCTATAATCCACCGGCGGTTCAAAAATTAGTTGAACTGATTGTCTCAAACGAAACTAAACCAGAGCTAACAGAATTTGCTATTAGTTATGCAAAAAAGTTACGTAAGAAAATTGTTCCATCAAATGACGTTGCGGGCTTCATTGGAAATGGTCATTTTATGAGAGATGCTTTGCATGCTATTTCGGTGGTTGAAGGACTCGTGCAGGAAATGTCTTTTGCAGAGGCAGTTTATACTGTTAATAAAATTAGCCAAGAATTGTTAGTTAGACCGATGGGGATTTTCCAATTGGTAGATTATGTAGGCATTGATGTTTGCCAATATATTATGAAAGTTATGAACCCTTATTTTACCAATGAAAATTTACACTCAGATTTGTTAGATGAATTTATGGAATTAGGTGTAAAGGGTGGTCAAAATGCCGATGGTTCACAGAAAGATGGATTTTTGAAATATGAAAAGGGAAGACCTGTTGCTATATTTAATCCAACTTCGAAAGATTATGTTGGAATAAATGATTTTAAAGACTCTGTAAATTCCAAACTTGGAGATTTTCCTTCATCAATGGTCAGCTGGAAGGAAATAATGGGATTAGGGAATAGGGAAGAGGTACTTCAAAATTACTTCCATGAATTAGAAAAATCAGATACATTTGCGGCAAATTTGGCAAAAGCATATTTGAAAAAATCTCGAGAAATTGGAATACAGCTGGTTAGTGATAATGTTGCAAATTCAGAAAAGGATGTAAACGATGTAATGCTAACTGGATTTTATCATTCATATGGTCCGATAAATGACTTCATTAAATGGGGGGAATTGAAATGAAAATGCGAAAAAGAGTTTTTATGACGGCTGGATACAACACAATTTCATTAGGTACCGGAAGAAATGAATTTCACCCAAAGAAACCAAGACCTGGAATTGAACACTATATAAATGAAGCCGGACAAGGAACTTTAGAGCAAATTGGTGGAGCTAATAACGTAGATGAAGGCTTGATCAGTAATTTTATTGCAAGCAGATATAATAATCAAGGTAATTTACCTGGATTTATGCCAATGATTGATGAAGGTCTTAGACATAAACCTTCAACTAGGGTTGAGGGAGCATGCGGTTCTGGTGGTTCTGCACTAGCAACATCAATAAAATTTATTTTGTCTGAAGCTTCCGATGTCATCTTAACTCTTGGATTTGAAGTACAAAATTCAATGAAAGCTGTTTATGGCGCAGATGTATTAGCCGCTGCCGGATGGGCAAAGGATCGAAAAAATGGACATGCGCATTACTTCCCAGGTCAATTTAGTGATCGGGCAGGAGCTTATTATGAAAAATATGGTAAAGAGAAAACAAGACACGCAATGGCTACTTGGTATAAGAATGCAATTGAGAATGCAAGATTATGTGAAACTGCTCAAGAACATCATAATAGAATAGATGATTTGTTGGCTACAGGCTTAACAGAGCCCAATGGTAGAACGTTTGTTGAACATTTGAATGTATTTGATTGCTCAAAGGTCTCAGACGCCGCCAGCGCAATTGCAGTTATGTCCGAAGAAGGACTTGAAAGATGTGGTATCAAAAAAGAAGATACTGTTGAAGTGATTGGTTTCGGACAATCTGTCGATGATATTACTAAAAAACCTAAAGATCCAACAAAGTTAGCAACAATTGAAAATGCAGTTAAAAAAGCCTTGGATATGGCTGGAATTTCTATAGATGATCTTGGTACTGTAGAAACTCATGATTGTTTCTCGATTGCAGGCATTATGGCAACAGAAGCAATTGGATTTGCTGAATACGGCAAAGGGTCTGATTTTGTTTCTGAAGGTAATACTAGCAGAGACGGAAAAATACCGTTTAACACAACCGGTGGTTTAATTGGTTGGGGACATCCAGTTGGAGCAACCGGAGTTCATCAGGCAACCACAATTTGGGAGCAGCTTACAGAAAAAGCCGGTGATGCACAGATCAATATTAGTCCAGAACGTCCATATGGTTTAACTGTGAATATGGGTGGAGATGATATTACTGTGACTGCAATAGTATTTAAAAGGGGTGAATAATTATTCTTCTTTTTTAATTAAGTAAGAACTTTACTAACAACATTATTATATGATACTATAGTCATATAGTAATGTTGTTTTTTTATTAGATTTTAAGACGAATTAAACAGTAAGCTAATTGCATATTATATCCTATAATGTTTAAAGTGTCATTTTTGCTCATTTGTAAGTCTATGTACTATCCGAGGTTAGGGGATTGGCATTTATGTTAATAATTACCAAAAATTACCATCCCATCACTTAGCGTGCAAATACAAAACTAGCGCTACTTTGAAATATAATCCCACATACTATGTTCTCTAGCACCCATAAAGCTTTCTAGTTTTACTTTATCTTCAACTGCGTATGAATGAAACGATGTAAAATCAAGTCCTGTAGCTTCAAATTTGACGGCTAATCTATCCCGTTCCTTAGACCAAGTCGGTTCAGAAAATTCTAAAGTAGTTCTACATTCTGTATCATAGAGATTTCCTTCAAGATCTTCATAATAAAGAATTATATTAAGAAAATATAGCTTTTTAAAATCTATATTTTCAATTTTAGTAACTATAGGCTCAAATTCATTTGGTAATATAGTTCTGCGTCTAACTTGAGGATATTTACCATCAAATATAATAGTCTTAAAACTATTAGTATCAGATCCAAGAATTTTATTTCTGATAATCTCACGTTCTTTAGATAAAGAATAAACATGCCCAATAAACACTAATGGATTCTTCGAAATATTTATAATTGAAGGTCGATAAATAAAACCAAGTTTATCTTTAGGTCCATCATTTAAAAATTCAATATTTACTTTACCGCTCTTTGGATCTTTTAAATCAATGAATTTTAAAATTGCTAGTGGTCTGTAGGTTTCTGTTAATGATTTGGAGAGTAATCGATTCTGCAAATTGAGATTTCTTAATTCATCCTTAAGCACAAAGTAGCCAGCAACAGCAACTAATGCAAGAATAATTGAAGTTATGGCTATTATGATGGGGTAATATAATTGAGAAAATTTATTAAAGAATGTTGGTTCATTATTATCCATTGAATCTCCTTAATAAAATTAACAATATAACTAATAATTAAATAAATATAGTAATTATAAATTCAAAGCAAATAATATGGTTTACATAATGGGTTTCCGCACATCATTTTGGGATGATAATGACAATTATAAAACTATTCAATTACAAATTTGGTAATTAATCAGAATTGTAACTCTTTATATATTATAACTTAGGTATATGGAAGGAAGTACAACTTGTCCTATAATGTATATTATGTAAACTAACCTTTATTCTACTATATGTAGCCATTATACTTCAAAAAGAAATATAAAAGTATCAATAACATGATTATATAAGCTAAGGGTTTTTTTGAGGAAGTTTTACTTCTGTATTTTGATCTGAATCCTAAATTGCGTTTTCTTTTTTCTTCTTTGTCTTGTTGAGGTTTATAATGTCTTGGCTCGTAGCTAAATTTACGATGCGATGGTTTTTTAATAAACATATTAAAATCCTACTTTTTTGATAACTCTTAAGGCAGCTTTATCAATAGAAATCTCAGCGGATGTTAGTTTTTCTGTGATGATTTCTCCTTCACAGTGCGCAAAATACGGTGTGTTTAATTTTATTGTAATATTATTTGTTGTTGATAGTTTTGCTTCTGGAACTTTTTCTAATTTATTGATTAAAGCCAATGGTAACGCTGTCATTAATCTTCTTCTTGTAACTTTATCAACAACCGTCACATCTAATAAACCGTCGTTTATTTTTGCATATGGATTTAAGTAAAATCCACCGCCGGATGAAATTCCATTACCAATTGATATCAATAATTTATCACCGGATATTTGCGTATTCCCATTACCTATATCAACGTTGATCATTTGGTAATTAAATAATGCTTTGATTACTGCGTAAATATATGATAATAAACCACTTAACACCTTATTCTTTTGATTCAAATGTCCAACATAAGCATCGAATCCAATTCCTAAACTATTAACAAATTTGTGACTATTACCGTTATTTGAACCAACTTCTGTAAAAGAAATCTTTCCAACGTCTACAGAAGTTATTTCGTTAAAATTAGAATCATGTATAATAGACATATTGTCTTTTATATTATTTCCTAAACCAAGGTTCTTTACGAAATCATTCCCGCTACCAACCGGGAGCACGGCTAAAATTAAGCTTGCTCCGGTCTCCATTCCATTAATAATTTCATTAACAGTACCATCTCCGCCAACTGCGACAATTACATCATATTTGTCACAATTATTTTTCGCCAGTTCTTTAGCGTGTAAATGATATTCTGTTTCTAAAAGAGTATAATCAATATTATTCGATGAGCAAAAGGAATTAATGAGTGGAATCGCTTTTTTGCCTCTCCCCTTTCCAGATGTTGGATTTACAATGTAAAGATATTTGCTCAACCTAAATGCCTTCCTATGTTGCTTTATTACTCAGTATAGATCCAGAATTCACAATATAATTTCTGAATAGATCTAAATATTGTCCAATATGGTACCCATCTACAAGTGAATGATGAACTTCCACACAAATTGGAATCATTAGTTTATCATTATCATTAAAATACTTACCAAATACGATTTTGGGGATACTATCTTCAGTTCCGAAATTTCTAGCATGCGTTAAACCTGTTAATGAAATCCAAGGAATGGTCGTATAATGAATTACATCCTTTCTGTATTCTTTTGCTGTAAGATTTTTTTGCTTAATTGTTTCTGCTACAGATATTTTTCCGTTTTGTGCAAATTCCTTAAAAATATCGTAATACGTAAAATCACAAAAACCAAATGTATTATCCTCATTTAGCACAGTGGAAGACGGATGAACTCTATCATATATAAATACACTATCTCCCTCAATTCTATATCTAAATTCCTTAATTTCATTGGCAGCTTTTATTGATAAATACAAAGATGCTAGAAAAAATGAAGATCCAGAATCCTTGCAATACTTATGAAGCTCTGTGATTTCAATATTACTACAAATATTGTAAAAAGGATTGTCATAATTTTTGAAGAAATTAAAATGACTTTTTCTGTTCCATTTATCAATTTCAAGTTCAGTTTTCATTTCTTTTATGAATTATTATTCGCATAAATAATGGCAAAGCAGGTTACATAATGCTCAGAGTGGCTCATAGTTATCTTTAGAGATTTGTCGTTACCCAAAAAATTTTCTAAATTCCCATGAAGTTTAACATTTGGCATGCCGGATTCTTCATTATAAATATCAATATCTTTCCATCTAAACCCTTTACTCCAGCCGGTTGCCAATGCTTTAGCAATTGCTTCTTTAGCTGCAAATCTAGCGGCAAAATGTTGGTATTTATTCTTCTTACTGAGGCAATAATCTAATTCTGTCTTTGTGAAAATTTTATTTAGAAATATTTTATCAAATTTCTCAATACTTTTTTTAATTCTCTCAATCTCAATTATGTCAATTCCAATACCGAATATCATTTCATAAATTCCAAATATTAAAAAAGATCAACATCAGCTTTTACTTCCAATCCACCAGATTTAAGTTGATCATTGATCGTGCGAGTCAATTCATTAATTTGTTTTAATGAGGAACGTAAATCATTTAGAAGATTTTCATCATATAAGATTTCCCCCAAATTATTCTCTGAATTTACAACTTCATCAGTAAGAATTGCAAGTTTTGAGATAAGCTCGTTGGATGAAGATAATGTAGAATCCAAGTTGCCTAAAATAGATGTGATTTGATTGCTATTTTGATCTAGTATTGTGTTTGTTTTTTCGGTTAATTCTTTGGCATTCACAAGTGTTTGCTCAAAAACTTCTGTATTATTCAAAACCATTTTATTTATATTTTCAGACAACATTCTTATTTGGGTCAGTGCTGCAGTAATATTATTAGTAAATTCAGTGTTACCAAAAATACTATTAGCGCTTTGTAATGAAGTTTTTAATTCTCCTATAACCTCAACAAGATCAGATTCAACTGAATTTAGAGTAGCCATTGCTGTTGAAATATCACCTGAGAAATTGCCCTTCTGTTTTTTTGCATAATCTAGTGATTTGCTTGAATTCCCAGATTTTATTTCAATTTTCTTCCCGCCCATTAAATCAAGCATCATAATTGAGAATGTGGCATCTTCTCTTAAGTTAACGTCCTCATTAAATTTTGCATGAACCAAAGCGTAATTATCATCTGTCGTTATTGATTCTACAAGTCCTTTTCGCACACCGTTTACACTGACCATATCACCAATTTCTAATCCGGCAACTGTAGGAAAAGTAATTTGTAATAATTTATCATCAGAAGTTAAGCTGAAATTTTTTGCCCACCCATATACTAATGCTAAAAGTATTAAGGCAGCAAAAATTGTAATTCCAACTCTAATTTCAGTTTTCTTTTCGCTGTTCATATTTTACTAGAATATTTGTGATAAAATCGAATTCTGCAGAATCAATTTTGGAATCCATTAAAATTACTTCAAAATCGTCTGAGAACTCTTCAATTCTTTCCAATTCTTTTTCAACATCTAATTTATCAATATCTTCAAAATAATTACCAATAACTATTTTAAGTGAATCGACATATTCATTATCGTCTAATTTTTCAATGTCACTTTCAATTTGATTTTGTGCAAATTCCACTAACTTATCTTTACCTAATTCAATTAGTTCTTCACCATGAAAACGTACCAGATAAAAAACACCAATCAATATAACAGTCAAAACTACAATTACTGTTAAGAAACAACCTTTTTTCATTTTTCAGGCTCTTTAATGATTAACTTTTCAATCTCAACTTTATTAATTCTATTATTTTCTATCTCGCAAACGGTAAATAAACAATCATACTCCTCAAAAGAATAACCAATTTCTGGAATTGTTCCAGCATGATTGAAAATATAACCTCCTAATGTTTCAAAGTCCTCATCAGGCACTGCAATTTTTATATTTAACCGCTCTTCAATTTCATCAATATCAACTTTTCCAGACATCAAATATTTATTCTCACTAATTTCTGCAATCTCATCTTCCTCATCATCAAACTCATCTCTAATTTCACCAACAATTTCTTCTAATATATCTTCCAAAGTTATAACACCTGATGTGCCGCCATATTCATCAACAACTAAACTCATGTGCATATTTTTTGTCTGGAACTCTTGCATTAACGTACTGATAAATTTTGTTTCCGGTACAAAGATACATTCTCGGAAAACTTTATTAAGATCAAATTCTGTTTTGGATAAATCAGCATTAAGATAAGGCAATAAATCTTTTGCATAAACAATTCCCATTATATTATCTAGGTCATCGTTGTAAACCGGTATTCTACTATGTCCAGATTCCTTAATAATTTGGATCAATTCAGGTAGCGAGATATCAACAGGAACAGCAATCATATCTACCCTTGGAGTCATAACTTCTCTTACATTTACAGACTTGAAAGCTACCAAGCCATGAATAAGACCGTGCTCCTCTTCCTCCAAGGTTCCCTTCTCAACTCCAATATCAGCAAGTTCTGTGATTTCCTCCGTAGATAGTGCAGTTTTTGATTTATCGTACTTTACTTTAGACGTAGCAAATCGTAATAATTTTGACAGAATACTAGAGATTGGACTTAAAAATATGCTAATTCCATAAAGTGGTATTGCAATAACTTTTGCAAAACTGATAGGATGTTTATTTGCCCAAACTTTAGGTGTAATTTCTGCAAAAAGTATAACAACAATTGTAAGTACAATAATTTGTAGCAGCAGGGCAATATCTACAGACAGACTATATATTTTTGCTAAATCAAGAGCAATAGAAACTGAAATTATTGAAGCGGCCACATTTGAAATTGTATTTCCAATCAAAATTGTAACAAGCAATTTTCTTGGAAACAATAACAATTTGTTAATGTATTTTCCTATAAAGCCAGAATCTTCTTTTACTTGGTCTAACTTTTTAGAATCTAAAGAAAAAAGTGCTACCTCTGATCCAGAAAAAAGAGCAGAAAAAAACAGCAATATTATAAGAGCGATTATTCTATAAAACCAGCCAACGTCCAAATAATTATTATTAACCTCAGTTATTAAACAAATTAGTTAAAAAGGAAGATCATCATCTTCAGGAGCGCTGGTATCAATCGATTCAGGTTTTGTAAAACTAGTATTTGAATGTTGAGAACTACCTTCACTTCCATCAAGAGGAATTATACTAAACTTATCGCCAATTATTTCAGTAACATAAACTTTTAAACCATCTTTGTTTTCGTAATCGCGCTTGCTAATTCTACCTTCAACGTAAAATTTACGTCCTTTTTTTAGGTTACCTTTCAAATAATCTGAAGCACCAAAAATTACAACATTATGCCATGTGGTTTCGTTTACCCAATTTCCATCCTTCCCTTTGTAACTGCTTGATGTTGCAATTGAAAATGAACTTACTTCGGTATTATTTGTTGTAAACCTGTGCTCAGCATCTTGTCCAAGATTCCCTATTAACATTACCTTATTTAATGAAAAAGCCATTGATTCTCCTTGATAAGACTAAAACTAATTATTTGTAAAACTATGTTCTATTCGGTTACTATAAAAGCGTCTATGAATAAATTTTTATTCCAAAAGTCATCTCTGATTTGTTCAACTTCTATTTTAGTTAGATATGGAGTGCTCCTAACTGTATAGAGAGAGGTTTCAGAATTATATATAATAGATAAAACGAAAGGAACTTGAGATTTAATTTCATAGACGTGCTGTTCAGCATTTTTGAGGGTACTAAAAGCTCCTAATTGAAGAAAAAAAGACTTGCCTTCTAATTCATTAACGGTATTATTACCTCCAATAGGTTCCCCAAAAGCATCTAGATCAACAACATTATCTTCTTGCCCTCTGTTAAGTGTATTATCCAATTCTTCTTCTAATTCTTTTATTTGATCTGCTTTTTCTTCACTTTCAGAAACTTCATCAAACACGTAGACTTCATCAATTTTTTCGTTTTCTTCTGCAACCCTTTCTTCTTGCTCAGACGTTTGGAAGATTGAACAAGCAGTGAATGATAGTAATACTGCTACGATTATTAAATTTCTCATATTATATCTTAATATTTGTGGCTGACTACTCAAAAATAGTCAGCCAAATACTAATTGTCAATTAGTAAAAAATAGTATCAAACGTGCCGCTTTCAAAAATTGGAAGCTTAAATTTATTATAGGCTATTTTCTTGCCTAATGATAAACTTCCGGGTATTGTCGAAACATTTACTAGAGGAATATCTGCTGAATACTCATTATTAATTACTTGAATAAATTTATTCGCGATAATTGCATAACCTTGACTCGTTGGATGAACGCCATCAAGACTAAACAATCCGCCAGTAATATAAATTGCTGTGAAATCAATACCATCTGAAACAAATCCATTCTTAGCTACATCATTAAAAAAAGCATGCATATCAGCAACTTTAAATCCAAATTGTGCAGCGGCGGCGATTATAGAACTATTATAAGAAGCAATAACAGTAGTTGCTGTAATAATTTCGTCTTCATCTAAAATTACACTATTGGACAATGGATTACTGGCGGATTGACCTTTCCCAGCAGCTAACTCCTCAGAGGCTCTTAGAGTCAATAAGTTTTTTGTTAAATCCATCTCAGCAATAGTGTTATCAGATTTAGTACCTACCACAGCAGTTATTCCATGCAATAATAATTGTCCGCCTACTGTAGTAAAAAATGGAATCGACGATACATCCGGAATATTAGCGACAACTACATTCTGTACTCCTGCTTGAGCAATCGCACCTAATAATTGAACGTATAATCCACCAAAAGAGATGGCTCCTGAAGTAGGAGTATATGGTAATAATCCTCCTGAAGTCGCATAACCCAATATATCATTATTCCCAATCCAGACTGTCATAAATGTTGGTTGCAATGCAAGTGCTTGGTTCAATACTGTTCCCTTTCCACGCAACACAAGGTCTATTAGTGGATTAGCTCCAACATAATCTGATGGACTGGCCTCAGTAGTAAGTACATCCGCAAGTACAATCCCTGGGATACCCATATTATTGTATGATGTTTCTAGGTTGAAATTAAGAGGTAAACCTGAGCTCGGTTGGCTGATTGTCGAAAATGGCTGAATTGATTCTACATCCATACGTCCACCAATTCCTGGATCAGAAATTAATGGCTGTTCATAATCAGCACCAATTTGTTCAGCAATCATTTTTCCATATGAATATTTTTGAGAACTTTCGTACAAAGCACTACTTTGGTAGCCTGCTGTTAAACTATTTCCAATAGAAACAAATTTAGCAAAGTTTGCAGTACCGGTATTTGGTGCAGTTGGTGCTGTTAGATCTGATTTATCTTCACATCCAATAAATAAAGTACTAATAAGTAATGAAACAATATATATATAATATTTTGTCATTGTAGATCACCTCCCTTAAAAATTATATAATAATGTTAATGAGATTAAATGAGCAACCGAACTATAAACTCCATTCATCGGAGCTACACTGCCCTCAATTCCACTATAACTTTCTAAGGAATTTGTGATTTCTCTTTCATCAAATCTTAAGAATAAATATCCGGCTTCAGCCGATAAATTTTCATTTATTTTGTATCCAAATCCTAAACTCATACCTAATCTATCCGAATCAGGCAATGTTGGATCTAACCTTTCATCAGAAACAGGATTGCTATCATATAAGAAACCTGCATAAATATTAATTTCTTTATTGTATTTATATTCAGCACCTAATCTAGCAATAAAGCCATTATCATAATTTCTTTCTGAAGAATTAACCAATAATTCGCCAGTATCAGAATCAAGAAAATCTTGAAATTCTACTTCTAGTTTATCATAACTATCCCAACCAACATACTGATAATCTGCTGTTAAAGTAAAATTCTTAAGTGGTTTTAGTGCTACACCTAAAGTTATATTTTCTGGTGTCGTTAATGGGGCAGTTATTGCCCCAGTAGGTAATAATCCACTAAATTGACTTGGGTGATCTGAAGGTGTTGCATCACCCTCAAATTCTAGAGTAACCTGACTTCTGTAAGAAACACCTATTGATAATGCAGGTGTTGGATGAACAAGTAAACCAGCTGTAAAACCGGAACCGGTTCCGTCACCTTCAAGTTCAAGATATGCATCGCCATTAAACGGACTTAGGTTTAAATTCCTGCCAATAAGAACATCCCCATAAGTAAAAACATATCCAAAGCCAACAGAGAGTTCTGGAATTATTTGATATGATGCAACTAAATTAAAAAAGAAAGTTCTAATTTCTGTTTCAACGGCCATATACTTACCAAACCAATCATCTTCCCATTTGGTTCCTAAACCATAATTGTTCCCAACACCAAATCCAAAAAACAACTTATCATTGAATTGGTGTGTTGCATACAGATGAATTGGATTAAAAACTTGACTCTCGAGTTTACTTTCTGCTATTGAGGGCGCAGGACCTCTGAAAGATGAAGAAGGTAAAATCAAAGTAGCTCCACCTAAAATATGAGTACCGAATAATTGGGTAATACCGGAAGGATTGAAATAAATTGCCGATGGATCATTAGCTAATCCGGCAAATGCTCCACCCATTCCCATTGCCTTTGAACCATGTTCATTTATTTGAAAACCACTTGCCCATAAATATCCAGTAGTAGAAACAACAAAAAGAATAATTGTAACTATTTTTTTCACTCGAGCTCCATGTTTTGGACTTTAAGATCTTTTAATATAGCTATAATAGTAAATAATTTCCTAGTAGAATATTATTTGATTATCATTAAAGGTTGGTTTTTCTCTACAGAGTTTCCTTTTTCAATAAGTATTTCTGAAATGACTCCCTGTGAATGAGATTTTATTTCATTCTCCATTTTCATGGCCTCAAGCAGAATTAAGGATTCTCCTTTATTTACTCTGTCTCCAACAGTCTTATTAACTCTTAATATTAATCCAGGCATTGGAGATTTAATTTTATTATTAGTTTTATTGAGAGAGTTACCATTTAATATTTTTGCAGCTTTTTCTTCTAATTGTGTTCTCACCAATGATTCAAAATAGTGACCATCAATCAGAAATGAATACTTATTGTCTTCCAATTTGCTGGTTGTAATGTGAAATATTTTATTATCCAATTTAATTTTAAATGTATGTGCAGATAATTGAGATACATCAATTTCATGCTCGGTACCATTAATACTTACACTTTGATTATGATCAGTGTTTATGGAAAATTTTTCATTATCAATTGTTACAACAAAATCATTCATATTTTAAAGTTTCCCAATCGTTATTTTTAGCAGTATTTATTTTTACCGACTTCAAAGATCGCTCTTGCGATTTTAAGAAAGCACTTAATATTGCTACAACCTCTTTGTATTCTTCGTTAATACTTTCTCGCCATTTATCCGGAACCAGCGGAAGGAATTCGGAATCCAAAAAGTTATTATCAAACGAAGAATCTAAAAATTTATTGTGCTCTAATATCCAAAAGAAAAAATTAATATTAGTTTTAACTCCGGCTATTTGATATTCACCTAATGCCCTTTTCATGCGTTGAATAGCCTCTTCCCTATCCTTTCCCCATGTAATTAGTTTAGACAACATTGGGTCATAATAAATTGATACTTCAGAGAGTACATCTATTCCTCTATCAACCCTAATTCCAGGTCCCGAGGGTAAGCGATGATGTAAAATATTACCAGTTGACGGGGCGAAATTATTATCTACATCTTCTGCATATATTCGACATTCAATAGCATGACCATTTATTTGCAAATCATTTTGTGAAAACTGCAGTTTTTCACCTGCTGCAATTCTAATTTGTTCCTTCACTATATCAACACCGGTAATCATTTCGGTTACTGGATGCTCAACTTGTAATCGTGTATTCATCTCAAGAAAATAAAAATTATCCTTTTGATCATAGAGAAATTCAATTGTACCTGCATTATAATACTTACAAGCTTTAGCAGCTTGAATTGCAATATCCGTAACTCTTATTCTTTTGTCAATTGTGATTGAACTTGAGGGAGCTTCCTCAACTACTTTTTGATGTCTCCTTTGGACTGAACATTCACGTTCAAATAAATGAACATAGTTGCAATGTTCATCAGCTAGAATTTGCACTTCAATATGCTTTGGGTTTTCAATAAATTTTTCTATATAGATATCAGAATTACCAAATGCTTTCAGTGATTCATTTTGGGCTCGTTCAATAGAAGATTCCAAATCCTCCATTTGTTCTATTTTCCGCATGCCTTTTCCGCCGCCGCCGGCAGAGGCTTTTATCATAATTGGCAGCCCGATTTTCTCAGATATTTTTATCGCTTCTTCAATTGTTTTAACTGGCTCTGTAGTTCCTGGTACTATCGGAACATTATTAGACTTCATAATTCTTCTAGCCGAAGTTTTATCTCCCATTAATTTAACAGATTCTTCACTTGGGCCAATAAACTTGATTCCGCTTTCATTTACTTTTCTAATAAATTCAGCATTTTCTGAAAAGAAACCATATCCAGGATGAATTGCATCTACCTCAACATTTTTTGCTAAAGATATTATTTTTTCAATGTTCAAGTAAGATTCAGAAGCAACAGAAGATCCAATATGATAAGCTTCATCTGCAACTCTAACATGCAATGAATTTTTATCAGCATCAGAATATATTACAACTGATGTAATTCCCAATTCTTTACATGCTTTTACAATTCGTACGGCAATTTCCCCTCGGTTCGCAATAAGTATTTTTTTAAACATATCGGTAGTAATTTGTTAGATGTGTTGAAAGATATTAAATTTTAAGGATTGATAAAAACTATATTTTCAATTTAATATTACGTTTGTTGCCCCAGCTCCGCCTAGCTTAACACTAGCTAACTCAAAAGATCTGACTAATTGATGGGTCTTTAGCAATTGATGGACACTTTCTCTTAACACACCAGTGCCTTTGCCGTGCACTATTTCGACTTGCTTAACACCTGATAGATGTGCATCATCAATAAATTTTATTACTTCAAATTCTATCTCTTCAGGTTTTTGACCACGAATATCTAGGACTGTACTTTCTAACGAAGTAGTATTTACAAAGACTTGTGAAGATGATTTGTTTTTAGGTTTTGACGCGTGTGTAAGATTCTTGATTTTAGCTTTTATTCTTAATGAACCTGTATCTATAGTAGCATTACCTTTCACATTATCTATCTCAACTATTTCACCAACTGTAAAAGAGTCATTAATTTTAACAAAATCAGCAATGTCAAAGTTTTCTTTAGTCGTTAATTTTTGTTGAGGTTCAGAATATGTGTTTTTAACAATTGCTTTAATATTTTCTATTTTTTGTTTTTCTTCCTTTATAATTTTCTTCTCTGCACCTGTCTCTTTTATTTTTTTTATGGTGTTTTCAAATTGACTATTTATATGCTTAAGGAAATTATCAGCTTTCTCTTTTGTATCGTCAAGGATTTTTTTCTTTTGATCTTTTAACTTTTTGTTTTCTCGTTCATATAAATGAGTCAGGCCTTGGAGTCGAGTATTTTCAATTCCCAACTGATTCAATTTTTTATTTAGCTCAAGTGACTTGTTTTCCAATTCGATAATAAAATTTTCAACCTTTGTTTTATCGGAATCCAAATATTCTTTAGCTATGTTAAGGATTGATTTATCCAGTCCAATTTTTTCCGCAACTTCAAACGCATAACTTGAGCCCGGTGTTCCCTGCCGGAACTTATACGTGGGTTGTAGATTTTCAAGATCAAATTCCATTGATGCATTCTGAAAATTATTTAATTCTGATGCAATTATTTTTAGATTACCATGATGTGTTGTAGCAACTACCAAGGATTTTTTCTCTTTCATATTAATTAAAAATGACGCAGCTAATGCTGTTCCTTCACTTGGATCTGTTCCAGTACCAATTTCATCTATTAATATTAAAGTTGATTCATCAGCTTCATTTAAAATATTTTTAATGTTTGCTAAGTGGGAACTAAAGGTAGAAAGATCATCTTCTAGAGATTGTTCATCGCCGATATCCAACATAATATTGTTAAAAAAATGAAACTCAGAGTCTGGATCAATAGGTACATGAATGCCAGTCTGAGCTAATAGAGATAATAAGCCCAAAGTTTTAAGAACTACGGTTTTACCACCAGCATTTGGGCCAGTGATCAAAGTTATGTCGTTATCTACATATTTATAATTCAATGGAATTGATTTGTCAATTCCAATTTTTTTCATGAGTATTGGATGTCTTGCATTTATAATATTTATCTTTTTACATTGATTAAATTTTGGGAATGCACCAATAATTTCAAGAGAATATTTTGCCTTGGCGAAAATAACATCTAGATCAGTGATAGATTTTAATGCTAATTTAAGCTGATTACTGTTTTGTCCGATCAGGACAGTAAGTTGCATGAGAATTTTTTCAATTTCTCTCTTTTCAGCAAATCCTAAGGACAAAATATCATTGTTCAATTCTAATGTCTCTTCAGGCTCTATGTAAACCGTTTGACCGGTATTTGATTCTGAGTGAATAAAGCCTTTCACATGTCTTTTATGCTCCGCCTTTATGGGTAAAACAAGTCTACCATCTCTTTGAGTCACGTATTCTTCTTGAACCAAATATGAGTTACTAAAACCTTTGAGAATTCTTTCAATAACTGTTTTTAAACCTGAACTTTTTCTAATAATTTCTTTCCTGATCTCAGATAACTTCTTACTTGCGTTATCAGATATTTCTCCAGATTGATTAAAAACCTTTGAAATATACGATTCGAAACTTTTATCGATAAAAAAACTCTCAGAAAAATCATTAAACAGTTTTGATTCCTTTGCACTATTTTTCAGAAAAGAGTATAACCTTCTAGAAATAATTGCAAGATCTAATATTTTCTTTATTGAATCCGAACTTAGAATTGTTCCATGAATAGTACTTTGTGATAAATCTCTTGTTAGAATTGGGAGATAATTAATAGGTGGGTATTCATAATTAATTAATATTTCTTTTGCCTCGGTTACATATAGTCCCTCTAGTTCAGCTTTTGAAGAATCTAAGAATGGTTTTAAATCTAGAACTGTTTCCTTACCGTGCTGAGTTGAGGCATAATGTACAATGTAAGCTAGTACTTTTCTGTACTCTAATTTTTCAAGTGTTATTTCACTAATCATTATTTAACAATGTATCTAGATCTATTGGATTAGAAAATTCTGCAGGCACTTCATTATTGTTTTTACTTTCTATATAGTCTTTAATAAATCCTTCAGTCTTAAAATCAGACCCAACAATTAAATCAATTGTTGTGGGAATTACACTATATACCGAAGAATAAAGTAATGATTCATCAATGTCTTCTTGCTTTGGAATATTAATAATATTTAACAGTAACAGAAAAACACTTATGAAAAATATTATTTGAATAGTTCCTGCAATACCTCCAAGTAATTGATTAAGGAATTTACTAACCTTATCAGAAGGATGAATAAGTCTTTTTAATATGGCAAACGCAAGTATGGTGGCAAGAAATATTACAAAACCTGAAATAATTTTTGCAAGATAATTTTCATCATTAAACATTGGTGCCAAATACTCACCCAATTCGCCAGAATAACTTACAGCTAAAAATATAGCAACTATTAAACCTAGAAGTCCAATTACTTTCCTGACCAAACCATCTTTATAACCAAGGATAAACCCAATTATTACAATTACAATCAATATATAATCAATATAATTCATCTATTATCCTAATACCTGCTCAACCATTTTTCTAATTAAATTACCATCAGCTTGTCCTTTAAGATTCTTCATTACGACAGGCATTAGTTTTGCAAAATCAGCTTTGGAAAATGCTCCAACTTCAGTAGCGTAAAATTTAACTTTTGTTAATATCTCATCCTCTGATAATTGTTTAGGTAAATAACTTTCAATTATTGCCAACTCCGCTTTTTCTTGTGCAACTAATTCTTGTCGTCCAGCTTTTTCATATTGCTCAGCAGCTTCTCTACGTTTCTTTGCAGCTGTGCTTAACATTTTTAACTCTTCTTCACTACCTAATTCTTTCTCAGAACCACTTTTCTCATAATCCAAAATAAGCGCTCTTATAGATCTTACTGTATTTAGTTTAATTTTATCTTTACTTTTCATCGCATCTTTAAGATCGGCGTTTATTTTATCTTTTAAGCTCATGTTACACTCAATTATTTTGGTTTAAAAAAAAAGCAGGTTATAGAACTATAACCTGCTAAATTTGAAAAATATTTTTTGCTAAAATTTGGCTCGAGCTGAGTAATTAATTCTACGAGCATCAGCTTTTCTTAAAGCTTGCTGAATATCAGTAACCAAGCCCATTCTAGAATTTTTATCTGCTCTTAAAGAAACAATAACACTGGGCAAAGTGGTTCTCTTATCATACATGATTTTTTGTATCTGTTTTAATTGTACAATATTATCGTCAATTTGAATTCTTTCATTATCACCAATCCAAATATAAGATACCAATCTCTTATTTTCTATTTTCTGTACAGCTTGTGCCTCGGGAAGAATAAAATTTACAAATATCTCTTGTTCCCTAAGTGTAGTTGCAACCATAAAGAAAAGTAGTAGCATAAAGATAATATCAGGCATAGATGATGTTGGTATTTCTTGCTTGGATTCAGACCTTTTCTTTTCAAACTTCATTATAAATATCCTTAATTTTCTATTTTATTTCTTCCGGTTCTGCAAAAGAGACGGTTTTCCAAACCTTTTCTTTCATATCTTTATATTCTTCTTCAGTTAAATCTCTAACTTTTTTCCCATAAGTCCCTTGTGCATACTCTTCTCTTACTTCGTTAAATGAAATTTCAACTTGATCAAGGGTTTGCATAAAAATATTGTAATTAGTTTCCCGGTCAACTTTTATTGACACCACTAATTTTTTATTTTTAGGGAGATTTATTTTACTTCTAATCCTCTCTTTTAATACCTCAGAAATCTGTGGTATTGCAATGATCTCTTTATTCATTAAAACATCGCCATTGGCATTTACTAAAATTGCAATCAACCTTTCAGGACTTAAAGGTGCCTCAATTCTTTCATCTGGGGGGATATATTCCGGTAAACTTAAGCCAATACCGGTATCCACATCGATGTTTGTAGTAACAAGAAAGAACAAAAGTAATAAGAAGGTAATATCCGCCATTGATCCAGCAGAAAATTCGCCTCCAGCTCTTTTATTTCTTTTTATATTAATCATTTATCATTCTCAATTTTAGGTTATTTTTTTTT
>SWCC01004847.1_pt1 | contig 44054 bp, 36 predicted proteins | sample 4692971 | NCBI WGS metagenome assembly SWCC01 (sample SAMN10267277, study PRJNA491770) | bioreactor metagenome | isolation source: DHS bioreactor inoculated with subseafloor sediment | place: Japan: off Shimokita Peninsula | collected 2006-08 | reverse complement strand
TTTTTAACTATTACTTAAATCCCACAGCAGCAATTTTTTTACTAAATATTTTATTTTTTTTACCATAGAAAATAAAGAGAGACCTAAAAATAATATTTAGAATTGCGTTAATTATAATTCCTATATAGTTCAATGGGTTTTTATAGAAAACATATAATTTTAATGGAAATACTTTAATTTTTGAGAATTGAGAATATTTCATAATATCCTTCAGACTATTTTCAGTAAAAGTATTAAAATGATCGAAATTTAATGCAAGATTTTCAGATCCTACGATAGGATTAGCTCCATTAAGTGAATGAACAATTAATCTCCCACCCTTATTTAGATTCTCTCTAAACAACTTCATATACAAAATGATTTCATCCTTTGTAAGGTGATTAATTTCCTGTTCGCAAAATATAACGTCAAAGGGCTCTTTGTTTTCGTTTAAATAATCGTATGAGTTAACTCCTATACAATTCAATTTTTTTGTAATAGCAGGTTTAATTTTTTCTTCTATAGAATCAATTCCAATTACGTTATTGTAACCCTTCTTATTCAATAAATCGACTAAATAACCTGGCCCACAACTAATAGTAAGGATTCTTGCATTTTTATTTTCTGGAAAATATTTTAGATAATTATATTTATAAAAACGACCAAAAGTATAATATCCTTTTTCAATATTTTCCGGAGCTTCCCAAAAAGAATCAAATGCTTCCATTGTTGCTTTGGGAATAAAATTGTCTTGTTTTTCCATCAACATACTCTCCTAATAACATTAGTTAAAATTTTTAAATTGTTTTGCATTATAAATTAATTGCCTTTTTAAAATGTTGTGAAAATAAATTCGCCCCTCGTCTATTCAAATGATCACTATTAAAAAACAATAAATTGTTAGAGCTGATATCAAAATCATTTGAGAAATCATAATATTCCACATCAAAGTTTTTTTGCAATTTTTGCATATTATTTTTCATCGAGTTTATAGTTTCTTCTTCATAGAACTCTGTAAAGCAATTATGAAAAGGAGGAGTATAAAAAACTAATCGTATTTTTTTTGATTGCAAATATTCAATAATTGACACAAAAGCAGCATTTATGTTATTTGCTAATTCTAAATCATTCTCTGAAGATATATTTTGAACCGCTGTATATCTTGGAACATCAATTTTTTCAGCGACAAAACAAATTGAATCAGCAGACAGATGCTGAAAATAACGGTCATGGTTACTTTGACCGTATTCATCTATTACACTATCCTTTGAATTTTCATTCTCATCATTAAAAGAAAAAAATACCTTTTTCCAATGATCTTTTCTAATTACAGATGAAAATTTGCTTATTATAAAATTTGAAAAGTCTCCTTTTATCCAATTATTTCCTGGAATTGAATTGTATAGTCTTTCACGGATTATTGATCTGTCAAGAACTCGATTTTTAATTTCAGCATAAGCTTTACCTAATTTATTTTTTTCTAGTGGACCAATTTTTCGAATATCAATTAAAACATAAGAATTATATTCATCTGTAATAATTAAATCTTTAGACAATCCATATTTATTCAATAATTTTTCATAACTAAATTTGTCAAAATATGCGATATTTTCACTAAGTGTTGAGTTAGAACTGCAAAACGTAAAATACGAAACATTCAAAAAAACATATTTTAGATTTTCTAATAGTGGTACGAGGGATTTTATTTGATATTCAACTTCAAAAATATCATTCCCGCCGCCAGCTATTCTGTATCCATCAATGCCAAGTTCTTGGAAATCAAGAGCGCACGAATGAGAATTCCCAACGGCAACAGCTTCAACACTTTCAACCTTACCAAGTAATCCTGCCATTCTCCGCGTAACTGTAGGAACTCTACTTTTTACAAGAGTGTCCAAAAGCATGAATAAAGAGATTCCAAATAAGAAGAAAAATAGTCCTCGAAAAAGAAATTTTTTCATTTACTAAAATGAATTAAAATTGGAAATAAATAAAATCTGTCTGATCAAATTGTCCAAAAATAAGAATATAAAAAATAACAACATAATAAAGCGCATATCTTAAAAAGATTGGCCTATTATTGATTATTTTACTAATCGAATATCTTCCTTGCAAAAAGTGTACAAACTCTAGTATTAATAATGAAAAAATTGTTATTGTAAATTCGTACCAACTTGTAGATAATTTTAATGTTGCTAATTGAGAAAAATTAATTTCTAGAGCATTATTGATCAAAATAAATACATCAGCCATTGAATTTGACCTAAAAATCATCCATCCAAAGAAAACTAAATGAAACGTAAAGAAAATTTTTGCATACTTATTATTAAATATTAGTCGAATAAATAAATTGGAATTTGTTGCTTTAAATCTTAGTTTTTTTGTCCAAATAGCAAAAACCATATAAAAACCATGAAGAGCACCCCAAATAATAAATGTCCAATTAGCGCCATGCCAAAATCCACTTATTAAAAAGACTACAAATAAATTATAATACCAGCGCCATTTAAATACCCTATTCCCCCCCATTGAAACGTATAAATAGTCCTTAAACCATGTTGAAAGCGAAATATGCCAACGTTTCCAAAATTCTGCAATAGATTTTGAAATATAAGGTCGATCAAAATTTTTCATTAAATCTATCCCCATTATTTTAGCAGCTCCAATCGCAATATCTGTATAACCTGAGAAATCACAATAAATTTGAAAGGCGAAAAAATATGTGGCCAAAATAATATGTAATCCATAGTAGTCAGCAGGATTATTGTAAACTTCATTCACATAAATCGCAAGCCTATCAGCAATTACAATTTTTTTAAAAAATCCCCAAAGCATTAACTGAAGACCATCTGTAACTCTGTGGTAATCAAACTTATGCTCTTGATAAAACTGAGGCAATAACCTTTTCGAACGCTCAATAGGTCCAGCAACAAGTTGAGGGAAATAAGCTACATACAATGCAAAGTAACCTAAATGTCTTTCAGGTTCTCTCTCTCCTCGATAAACATCAATAGAATAACTTAGTGATTGAAAAGTATAAAAAGAAATTCCAACTGGAAGCAATAGATTAAATGAAGGAACATCATAAAAAATGTTTAGATAATTTAAGAATTCTCTAAAGGAGTCGTTAAAAAAATTAAAATATTTGAAACTGAATAAAAATATTAGATTTGATAAGATACTTAGTATTACATAGTTTTTTCTCCTTCCGATCTCCGGGGTACTCCCCATTTTTAGACCGGCATAATAATCTATTAGTGTAGACGCAATAATGAGTAATACATATTCTGCTTTCCACGACATATAAAAATAATAACTCGCACTTAGAAGTAAGATCCATCTAAAGCGATGTGGAATAGCAAAAAAAATAATTACAACTACTGGAAAAAATATTAAAAACTCAAGAGAATTGAATAACATTGAATATTCTAGTAACTAGTTTTTAAGCAAGTTTATCAAAAAAATATTGGGGCCATACATAAATTAATTCAAGTCATATTTGAAAATATTGAATTTCAAATATTGTTTAAAATATTATGCATTTCTTCTTTCGAAACACCATCAATATTCATACGATACCAAATTTCTGAATTAGTGAGAAGCCACAGTCTTTGTCCATGGTCTGCCTTCTTCTCTAAATGGTCAGAAAGAAGAGCATCAATAAATGACTTTCTTAAATACTTTTCTTCTACTAATCTTGAATTAGAAAGGAACTTATTAAAAAGCAGTTTAAATTCATTTTCAAGCAGATAATTAATTGGTGATGCAAAGCCCTGCTTTTTTCTGTCAATTAAATCAGATGGCAAATATTTTCTTGCGAGCTCTGTCTGTATGTAACGTCTTTTTGTACCTTTTATTTTAAATTTTGGTGGAATCTTTGCAGTGAACTCAGCTAGTTTATGATCAAGAAAAGGTGATCTTGCTTCTAATCCGTGAGCCATAGCCATTCTATCCAAAATCATTACTGGATGATCGGGCATTCTTACCATACTATCCGAATGAAGCATCTTGTCAATTAATTCATCAGCATTTTCGCTATCAAAAAATGTTTTAATAGTTGCTTCAGGATCAAATGAATTTATTTTTTCTAAATATTCTTCTGTGAATAAATTTTTATGATATTGTTGAGAAAAATAGAAATAACTTAAACTTTTTGAGTACCTTTCACCATCATTATAAAATGATATTTGATGTATCCATTTTAATTTGTGACTTAAACTCTGATACCAAAAACCTTCAGGCATGTAATTAATTAGGCGTTCAAAGATAGTTTTTCTTATTGCCTGTGGAACTAAAGCATAAATTGAAGCGTAAACATTTCCGTAATATCTATCATAGCCTCCAAACAATTCATCACCACCATCACCACCAAGTACTACTTTAACTTCTTTTTTGGCTAATTTTGATATATAAAACATGGCCACCGATAAGGAATCACTTGGTTCATCCATATGCCAAATAATTTCAGGAAGTGTTTTTATTAGAGAAGGAACAAATTTCAGTTCAAAATTTTCAGTTTTGTATTTGTCAGAAACCATTCTAGCATACGATATTTCGCTATGATTTTTATAGGGAACATCACCAGCAAAAGTCTTAAAGGGTTGATCTAACAATTTACTCATGTACGCAACAACAAGACTAGAATCTAATCCGCCACTCAGAAAAGCTCCTACGGGCACATCACTTACAAGATGGTACTTTACTGTCTCTTCAATTTTACGATCTAATTCTTCCTTTGTTTCATTAAAATCCCAATTATTCTTAGGTTCAAATTTTAGATCCCAGTATTTAACTATATCAATTTTATTATTTTTAAAAACTAGATAATGGGCTGGAGGGAGTTTCCTAATTTTCTTGAACATTGATCTTGGTGGAGTAATAATTCTAACTGTTAAATATTCGTAAAGAGCTTTTTCGTCCAATTCTCTTAAATTATCATTAATACTTAGCACTGATTTTATTTCTGAACCAAACGCAAATTGTTCATTGTCGTGAAAATAATATAACGGCTTTTGACCTAAGTGATCTCTAGCAACAAATAATTTGTCTTTGTTAAAGTCATAAATAGCAAAAGCAAACATTCCTCTTAAATAATGGAGACACTTTTCACCTTTTTCTTCATATAGGTGTAAAATTACTTCTGTATCACTATTTGTTTTAAATTTATATTTATTTATTAAAGAGCTCTTTAATTCCTTATAGTTATAAATTTCACCATTAAATACAATCCACACAGAGCCATCTTTGTTTGAAATCGGTTGCTTGCCACCTTCCAGATCAATAATTGATAATCTACGCTGACCTAAACCGATCTTTCCTTTAACAAATACTCCATCATCATCAGGCCCTCTATGAGCGATGCAATCATTCATTTTATTAATCTGTTGAGATGTTACATTTGGCGGATTTATAAATCCAGTTATTCCACACATATAATTCTTGACCTTGTTTTTAATAAATAAATTGTAAGAATGACTGACCTATCTAAATATTATTTTCTCCCTTTACTAGGAACTTGATTCGACTAAATTTTGCTAATAACTCTATAATTAATTGCTAAGTCTTTAACTACGCAGCTATTGTTCTTGTATCCATTTTGCTATTCTTTGAGATACTAACTTCCCGGATTCTTTATGCAAATGGTTACCATCGGTATAAATAAACAAATCGCTAAATTCTGTTAAATTTAAATACCCTGAAGTGTAAGGAACGATCTCTTGAATCTTTGAATCAAAATCTGGCATAAATTCCTCTTCTATCTGCTTCATATCCGCATGTATTGGAAGTTGAACAAGGTAAACTTTTCCATTTTTTTTTAAATAGTTAATTGTTCTTAACAGGTATTTAAAACGTAGACTTGAAAATTTAAAATACGGGAGATTTTTTAAACGGTATGCCTCTATTTTGCTTTTTATTCTTGAATCCTTTGATAAAGAATCCATGCTTACTGATACTTCTAACCATCCGTCATCATGAAGAAACATTTGCGTGGATTTATTAAAAATTAATTCATAATATCTACCGATATAATTATTTATTAAATAATAATAATTTGGATTTAAATCAACAATTTTTGTAGTGCTAACACATTTGTTTAATTCCCTGAATTTTAATGAATCATTGGGATTAGGTGTTAAACTTGATATACTCCATGGGTCAACCGTAATAATAAAAATACCATCCTTAGACTCATGATTTATTTTTTTTTTAATACTTGTTAAATACTCTTTTCCATATGGACTGTGATGAATAGTAAATGCATAGTTAAAAATATCTAAATTCATAATTTTCGCAAATACTTGAGGTTGAACTCCCTGTGCTGCTCTAGAGCTTCCAAGAATTAAGCTATTTTGTTTTGGTGTTGTAAATCTGACATAAAAAGCATCAGTATAGCCGTCGGCACTAAAAAGAATCCACGAAAATGTAATTGCAACAAGCAGTAAAAAAAGTGATAATTGTAAAATAAATTTTTGCATAGTTTTTAAAATTGAAAGTATATAAATTCTTGTTTTTGACCACTCAATAATAAAATGATGATAATTATGAAATAGTAAGCAAGCCAACGAAGAGGTTTTGGAAATGATATACCAAGGTTTTCAATAGCATATTTTTGTCCTTTTCCAGACCACTCAATAATTAAAAATAATATTACAGAAATTATTAGTACTATGGGTTTTATTTGTGGTATAGAAAATAGCGATTTTGAAAATATTCCAGCTAAGTAAGAAAATGCATGTTGTAAATCTTCTGCCCTAAAAAACACCCAGGCTAATAAAGTAAGAGAATATGTTGCCCCCATTTGAAAGACTTCTTTAATTGTTGGAAACCACTTGCCTTCTGCTACTTGATCAGTATATATTCTATTCTTCTTAAGTAAAAGCAATGGTAAAAAATATAAAGCGTTTAAAAATCCCCATATTATAAATGTCCAATTCGCACCATGCCAAAATCCACTTACAACGAAAATGACAAATGTGTTTCTAACCTTCATGAGTGTTCCACCCCTACTGCCACCTAAAGGAATGTAAACATAATCTCTAAACCAGGTTGAGAGGGAAATGTGCCATCTCCTCCAGAATTCTGCAATATCTCTTGAAAAATAAGGAAATGCAAAATTTCTCATTAAATTAAAACCAAATAATCGGGAGGTTCCAATTGCTATATCTGAATAACCTGAAAAATCTCCGTAAATCTGAATGGAGAAGAAGATAACTCCTAATAATAAAGTGCTACCAGAATAACTATCTGAGTTTTCAAAAATTATATTGACCCATGCTGCACAATTATCTGCAATAACAACTTTCTTAAACAATCCCCATAATATTTGACGCATCCCATCAATGGCTTTGCTATATTCAAATTTTCTATGCTTATAGAATTGTGGTAATAAATTTGTTGCTCTTTCAATTGGTCCAGCAACTAGTTGAGGGAAAAAACTTACAAATGCAAAAAATGCTACAATATCATTTGTTGGTTCTAATTTTTTTTTGTAGACATCAATCGAATAGCTAAGGGTTTGAAATGTGTAGAAACTTATGCCTACAGGAAGAATAATATTTAAACTACTAGGACTTAATGTTTGACCAAAGAGTGAGAATGCATCAACAAAGCTATCGACAAAAAAATTATAATACTTAAAGAATCCAAGAAAACCAATATTTACAATAATACTTGTAAGTAAAAGAAATTTTCTCTTAACTTTACTTTGTTCGCCTTTTAACCGTCGACCAACACCATAATCAATAATTGAGCTAAATATTATAAGAGATAAAAATCTCCAATCCCACCAACCGTAAAAAAAATAACTTGCTGCTACAACTAAAAGATTTTGTAATCTTAAGTTTTTATTAACAACAAACCAATATAGAATAAAGACAATTGGTAGAAATATCGCGAATTCTAATGAGTTAAATAACATATTGAAAAATTAAGATGATTTTTTGTATTAATTTTGTAAAATTTTGATTGTTAAATAGTGAGTATTTAGTGAATGATTGTAATTTATCGTATAAATATTTGGTTTATCTTCAATCCCTTATTTTTAATACTTTTGCAGGAATTCCAACTGCTATTGCAAATTCAGGGAGATCACTATTAACCATAGATGCTGCACCAATAACTACACCTTCCCCAATATCTACTCCATCAAGAATTATAACACCAGTACCTAACCAAGTATTAGCTCCAATTCTAATTGGTCCATTTGAATAAGCTTCCTGATCCATAATTGCAGATTCTCTTTTATCAAACTTATATGCACCTGCACTAATATAACAACCGCCGGCACTTAACACTGCTTCTTCAAGAAAAACACCATCGGTTGAAATTATAACACAATTACTACCAATACTAGTTCTGCTGCCAAAACGAATAGGACCTGTCTTAGCTTGGATCATACAATTTCTATTTATTAAAACATCATCTTCAAAAACTACTCCTAAATCACCTGATCCTCTTCCATCAATAAGAGAGTTATCATCGATTGTTACATTATTGCCAAGCGATATTTTCTTAGGATGCCTGATCACAACATTTCGACCAATTATCAATCCTCCTCCAACCCTATTAAAGAGAGTTGGATAGAATTTTTTTCTAAGAAGAAATCCTAAAGCACCTGGCATTGGACCTAGAATCATTGTAATTATTTCATAATAGAGAAAGTATAAGAAGCTCTCATCACCTACGGTAAGATCTTTATATGCTTTAAAAGGGGATTTCCGACTTTGAGCAAGTTTATCCCGGATTATTTCATTTTTATTTAGTGTTTTCAATTTAGTTCAAACTCCAATAATTATTAGAAATTGATTTGAGCGATTTCTTAATTTAATAATAATGTTACTTTAGATAATCAGAATAATATCCATCTAAATATTCCTTCAATGAAACTTTCCAATCACGCATTAAGTTAATTTTTCTCAAATTTAACTTTTTATTAATAAGCCTTTCAGATGGAGGTCGTTCTGCAAAATATTCTTTTTTGAAGTAATCAGAAGATACCTCAGTAACTTTAATTTCATTATCCAAGTTTAATAAGTGTACCAATTCTTTTGCTACTTCAAGTCTTCCTGTTACACCCTCACAGACCATGTTATAATCACCCCACAACTCTTTTTCTAATAGAGCCTTCACATTTAGTGCAAAATCGTGAGTATAAGTTGGTGTACCCAATTTATCATTTACAACAAATAGTTCTTTGTTACCATCTTTAATTTGTTTCATTATTTTTTGAATAAATTTCTTATCTTTTTTCGGTCCAGCTCCCATCATCCAACCAGCCCGACAAACAAGAAATCTTTCTGCATTAGACTTTACATATAACTCTCCTGCATATTTTGATCTTGCATAATGTCCAAGTGGATTTGGAATATCCCAATCATCATAAACATCCTTCTTACCATCATGAATTCCAGCTGTACAGATATATAGAATAGGTATATTTAACTTATTCGCAATGTGTGTAGCATTTTCTACAGATATTGTATTCGTCATATATGTTTCATCTGCATGAAGTTCACAATATTCAAGATCAGTAAATGCACCGAGATGGAACAAATAATCAGGATTAAATTCATAAACATCTTTTTTGTAAGCATCAAAATCTCTGAAATCCATATAACTTAGCCATTCTTCATTAACGTCTATATCTGTACATTTAAGCTCATATGAATCCTTAAATTTTTTGTAAAAGGCTTCACCCAACATACCTCCACATCCAGCGATATAAATTTTTTTCATTATTAAGTATCTCCTATATTCTTGATTTTTAATATTATCGGTTTAGATCAATCATTTGTTCCAATTCTATAATAATCTTTTCCTAAAAAACAGAAATGAATTGCAAAAACAACACTATTATCTAAATATGATTGTACCAATCAAAATCAAAGTTTTAATGTGTAATTAAGTCATAATTGTTTTGCAATCTTACGTTTATTTATACATATAATTTTTACGATAATTTAAGAATTCTTAGATTTTGTAAAAAATGATTTTAATAATGCAAAAATAATTTTTATATCACGTTGACGTATCAAAGAACCCAAAATGATAAAAGGGGCCACCAAATGAAACACAAAGTATTCTAATCTTGTAGAATGTCGTTTCAAGAAAATTTTTAAATTTCTAGCCTTTAATTTGGCAAAGTCCTCATTATACTTTCCTTGAGTTGGCGTTCTAGATTCTTTATGGTATATAACAGCAGAAGGGACATACATTATTTTTGTTTTCCCTTTTGACGCCCTTATTATTAGATCCAAGTCTTCATATCCATAAGGATCAAAAATTGGGTCATATCCTCCAACTTCATCAATAAATTCTCTTTTTGCTAAAAAACATGGGCCAGAACAAATTTCACTATAAACAGCTTTGTCGAAAGATCCATCATCTATTTTGCCAAGAGCTTCCGAAATAAATTTTCCTGTAAAATAATTCATTTTCAATTTGCCAGCTAGTTGAAGGATACTGCTATTATCAAAGTAGAAAATCTTTGGATATACGATTCCAACTTCAGAATTTGATTGTAGGTTAGTTATTAGGATTTTCAGAAAATCCTTTTCCACAATAGTATCATTATCTAAGACTAAATAGTATTCAAAAGATAAATTTTCTTTTGCAAAATTAATCCCAAGATTTCGTCCTTTTGAACATCCTAGATTTTCATTAGGACTAAGAACATGAACTTCTGGAAATTGCTCTTTTACTTTTTCGCTTGTTCCATCTTTTGAATTATTATCATTAAGGATTATTTGGTAATTGGGATATACGATTTCAGATAGACTTTTAATACAATTCAGGGTATTCTCACATTGATTATATGAAATTAAGATTACAGCAACATTTGGAGAATGTTTATCCGTCATTATATTTACCTCTTTATTCACTTTCAATCCTTATGAACGTTTTATGATACAATACTTACCTGAAACATCTTAGTAGTCTTAATGAATACTTGATGGAATGTGGGTTTTAGATTATTTAACAAACCAAAGAAAAAAGCCCTTAATTGTTCCAACTAAACCGAGTATTCTACTGCTTCCTTCCGGCTCTTCAAATTTTATTATAGATTTGAGCCCCTTAATTAAGCTCGATAGCAGATAACTAACCAAATCCCTCAGCATTAAAAGGTCTCCATTTAGTAAATGCTTACATAAATATGCTCCATATCCAACCGAATAATCATATCGCATTTTCCTCCAGCTTCTAGGCGGAGGATGATGATAAGCCAATAATTTGGGTTCAAAAACGATGGAATAATTTTGCCCTATAACTCGATATGCAAAATCCGTATCATCAGCACCGGGAAAATTTGTGCCAACACCTAATCTTTCATCGAATGGTTGTGGTTTGAGAGATTTAAATAATTCTTTACATGCTGCAAAATACGCTCCATATAAAACTTCAGTAGTTCTTGGTCTTTCTGTATAAACTTTTCTTACAGTTCCGGTTTGAATGCTTGGGACTAAATCAGTAGGTGCAAATTCCTCTCCTGGAAGAGTTCTACCTGATATCACAACTAATCCCTTCTCCCAATTTTGTTCCCACTCATCAATAATATTTTCCAACCATTTTTCATCTACAGTCATATCCTGATCAATAAAAACTAGAAACTCATTATTAGCTTCCTCTATACAGTCATTCCTATTTGCACATAAACCTTTTCTTATGGATCTTTTATAAATAATATTGTTTTGTGAAAATGATTCATATTTATCAATTTCAATTTTAGTCAGATCATTATCACTTTGATCTACAATTACAACCTCATCAGGTATTAATGAACCACTGAAAACAGAATTGAGTAATTCAATTATTGTTTCTTGTGCATTTCTTACTGGAACTAAAAGGGATATTCCCATAATTTTTCCTTTGTTAATAAAATAGGAGGAAGTAGAAGCATTACTAATATATTATCACTATATGGGTACTTTTTTTACAATTAAATCAAAGAATTTTAAATCTTGCTTTGTTATTAATTTAATTAAAAATGAAATAGTTATATATACTACCAATACAAGCACTGTTAGAAAAAACCAATGAAGATATGGTCTCAGAATTAATCCAATAAATAGGCTTGTAGCACTTATAGTTATAAATTTTAAATATAAACCATTGAGATTAATTGTTATATATTTAGTGATGTAAAAATGGAATGTTATTGCCATCATTAGTTCAGAGATAATCGATGCAATACCAGCACCTAAAGCACCCCAGTAAGGAATCAGCAAAAAATTCAATAAAACATTTATCAATACTGATAAACCTTGAATCTTTACTTGTAAATCCTCTCTATTCATTGAAAACAATAATCTATAGTAAGGAGCCTTTATAAATGATATTACGACCAAAATTGACATCCATCGAATAAGCTCTCCAGATTTTTCAAATTTTTCTTTAAATAAATAAATTAAAATCTCATCGCCCGTTGTTGCCAAAACGATGGCTATAACTAGTCCGCTAATACCAAGCCATTTCAACAAACTATAGAATAATTTTCCAGCATAAACCGGATCTGAAGATGAAGATTTAGATAAAACTGGGTATACTGCGACACCTACCATAGCAGGAATAAAGAGAAGGGTAGTAATAATTCGAACTGTAACTGCATAAATTCCAGTCTCCTCTTCACCCGCAAGATTATGCAACATAATAATATCTAATCGACTGTAAAGTTCATATAACAAAAGTGCTGCAGCAAAAGGTAAAGCTGCTCTAAACGTTTTTATTGTGAAGTTAATATCAAATTCAAAATTGAAAGTCTTGAAATACTTTTTCACCATAATTATTGACAGTAAAAGAAATATTAAATAGCCAACAGCATGAGAAATCATTATTGTTGTTAGACTTGCACCTGAGTAAAGTAATCCGAAACCTAAAAACACAGAAACAAACCTTGCCACTAGTTCTAGCATTGAAGCTTTACTCATTACCTGAATTGCTACAAGATAAGATGTAAAAGCCACTCCAAATGCTTTAAATACAAATGCTAGGAATGCAAAATATACCATAAGTGTGAGATTGGCTGAATAACCTGACCAATAAGCAAAAAGGTATATAATCCCTCCACTAAAAAGCATCAATATAAATTGGATAAGAGGTAAATTTGAAAAATACTTTTGAGCTATTTTTTCATCTCTTGATATTTCTCTAGTCAATAGATTATTAAAACCAAACTCAATTACTAACCCGAGCAAAGAAGCTAGTGAAAATGCTAATGCATAATCTCCTATTCCTCCTGCATCAAATTTTCTGGCTAAAGCAATATAAAAGACAAATGATAAAGCATCACCAATAACTCTGCCGCCAATTAGCCAGCTTGAATTTCTTACAATTTTTGATTTCATTTACTAGGGATTATAAATTTAACGTACTAATGTTAACCTATTTGGAAATTAGGATGGAATTTAGACAGTCTAGTGTTTCAGAGGCACATTTCTTCCAATGAAATTCTGAAGCTCTAAGTTTACCTTTTTCTACTAATATTTCTCTTAATTCTGGATCATTCAGTATTTTGCTCATACCATCAGCAATACTATCAACATTCTCCGGATCAACTAAAATTCCAGCATCTCCAGCAAGCTCAGCAGTTCCGTATCTATTTGATGTTACTAATGGACATCCTGAAGCCATAGCTTCTAGGATTGGACTTGGACATGCTTCATACAATGATGGCATTAATAGAGCTTCTGCTAAATTATAGAACCCTGCTAGTTCGTCATGATTTATCCAACCAGGTCTAATTACCCACTCAGACAGATTTAATTTTTCAATTAATTCCAACTCGTCATCACATAACCACCTATGCTCACCAGCTGCAACTAAAGAAATACCTGCATCAGGCCCTATCTTTGCATAAGCTTTTAATAACCTTCCAAAATTCTTAGGTGGATAGATTTGGCCTGCAAATAAGAAAAACTTTTCTGGTAAATTAAATTTCTTTTTAACTTTATTAAGCTCCTCATCCGAAAAGCTTTTTCGATATGTTTCACTAATTCCTAAATAAATAGCTCTAACTTTTTCTTCATCACAATTTAAAAATTCGATGAGATGCTTTTTGGTCGTGTTTGAGACGGCAATGATTTTATCTGATTTTTTTGCATATCTTGGGATCAAATATTTATGACTTAATCTGTCAATCCGCTTAGAACCCCACGGCATTACATACCAATCCAAGCCATGTGACACAAAAACAGTTTTAGATTTAGTAAATAATGGGATTGAATATTTTGGATTAAAGATGAGATCAATTTTTTCTTTCTTTGCTATTTTGGGTATTGCTATCTGATCCCAAGTTAGTGTAGTTCTAGCAGGAATAGCAATTTCTTTTATATGTTTTCCAATTCCACTATATGTTCCTATGTGTTCTGGGTTTTTATAAATAAGAACGAATTCATGTTCTGTCTCTAATTCTAATATTTCCTTTAAAAGATATCTTGTATAAAGGTGAACACCTCCTCCATGTTGATCAAAATGGCGTAGCATAATTCCAATTTTCATAATCTTTTCCTAAAGTTTAAAATATAAATATTAGCATTTAGTTTATTTTTTTTCCAACTGCATAAAGATTTGTTCTTAAAAATAGTGGCATCTTATCTGGGTTAATAATTTTTATTAGAGTTGACCCAAACCCACCCAAAAATTTTCTTATTTTCTGTTTAAAAAAATCATTTACAACCGGAATCTTATGGAATTGAATATTAAACCCATTCTTTTTAAATCTTTTTTTCAAGCCAAGATAACTGTGAAGCGCACAATGATCTTCTAAAAATCCAAATGCTTTTGATATGCCAAACTTTTTTGTGTGTCTAATTGGTTCAAAAATCATATTTGTATATTTGTTTGGTGTTTGTAATATATAAAATCCACCAGGCTTCAACACTCTTTTTACTTCTCTCATATGTTGATCGCTATCCCTAATATGTTCAAATAAATCGAAACTCAATACCACATCGAAAATCCCATCATCGAATGGGATTTTATCTCCCGAGGCCATTTCCAAGGGAATACCCAAATATAGTGATTTCCCTTCATCTATTAGTTTTTGGTCAATATCTATACCTCTTATATCATATCCGGCTTTGAACATATGATTTAACAAGAATCCCTTTCCACTTCCTATTTCAAGAATTTTTTGATCTTTTTTGAGCACTTCACAATTCTCTAGAAAATATAAGTTGGATTCAATATTACCATAAATTGCTTTTTCATCATCATATTTTACAAAGTTATTTTTTACTACAGTTTTCATTTTCTTCTCAATAAAAATTTTTATAATAAATTATTTTTTTTGTACCATTCGGCAGTAAATTTAACACCATCATTAAAATTTACTTTTGGGAAAAATCCTAACATTTCCTCTGCTTTTTGTGAAGATAGGCTAAAACTTTTCTTGAAAAAATCTATCCTTCTTCTATGAATAGGGGGTTGAATTCCTAGAGGTCTAAGGACATTTTCAACTATTGTGGCTAAAAACCAAACTGGGCCAATAGGAATTCTAACACCTGGATGACTAACACCTAATTCTTTCGCTACAATATCTACCATTTCATTAGTTGTTACTGGTTTTTCACCAGAAAGTAAAAACACTTCACCATTTGATTTTTCATTATCTGCTGCCGTAAAAAAACCATTAATTAAATCATCTACATAGATTAAATGATGAAGGTTATTTCCCTTTCCAATTATTGGAAATTTTTTTTTCTTAATTGCCTTAAACAACTTTAATAATCTTCTATCCCCGGGACCATAAGTTTCAGGAATACGAATTGCAGAAACATGAATTTTATCTTTATAACTTAAAGCAAGTTTTTCCCCTGCTAATTTCGTAGTACCATAAATATTATCAGGTATACAAGGTGATTTTTCATTTATGAGCCCATCAAGAATACCATACACTCCTATTGTGCTTCCATGAATAAACTTTTGAACTCCAGAGTTAATCGAAGCCTCTAGAATATTTTTGGTGCCTTCTACGTTGACATCCCAAAATACTTTATCGAGGATATTCATTTCATGCTGTGCAGCAGCCAAATGAAAAACAATGTCAATTCCTTTCATTATTTTTTGTACGAAATCAGCATCTGCTATTTCATTAAAAAAAACTTGTGCTCCCTGGGATTGAATCCTCTTGCAATTATCAGTTTCAGCCAGAGTGTTTTTTTGTCCTAAGACCTTTACATTATCTCCTCTATCTATACATCTACTTACAAGTCTTGAACCAATAAAACCAGTTCCTCCGGTAATTAAAACATTCATATAAATTTTCCCGAATCATTCTTAAGTTTAACTGATAAATATTTCATTTTATTAAATACTGTATTTTTTTTCAGAGCTCAAATTTTCAAAATTATTTTTTACTTGATTTATTTCTTCAAGTATTTTTTCGTCACTCCATTGCAATTCTTTTCCCATTATTCTTGAACACTGCTCTATAGTTGAATCTCCTGGATCTCCAGATGTACCGATATCTGTTCTTCTTGCTATAACATCACTAAGTTTGACAGCCATTTCCTTTCTGATAGTATAAATAATTTCAGATTTTAATTTGTTTGTTCCAACTATATTATTTTTTAGCTCCGGATTACTGGTTGCAAGTTCAATTACATCATCTGTTTTTGATCCATAATTACGGCCTAAATCTTTTATAGTTGATTCGTTAAAATCATCCTTATATTTTGTTAATAAATCAGAAACAAAACCTCCAAAATTTTCAATATCACCACCATCAATGGGTAATTCATGCGTTTTAGATTTATTTATTTTTTTATCCAATTTTTTGGCTATTTGAGAAATTATTTTCTGAGAATCCCATCTGGCAACTGTTGCTCTAACACCAATCAATGACATTATTCCTTTAATATTATGTTCTTCTTCATGATCTATTATTCTAGACCTTTTTCCAAAAGACATTCTTGTTGATCCAGGTTTACTCTCACCAAACAAGGTAAGGCCAGTATTTATAAGGGAAACATCATCAAGGGATAAATCAAATGCCGGATATGCTTCATTCACTTCTCTTATAAAATTTTGAAGCTCCTCTTCTCTAACATAGACTTTATTTTCACTTTCACCCCAGACAACATGCCATACTCCTACTAGTGTTTGTTTCTTATTCAGCCATGGAGCAATAAATACATGCCTACCTCCTCTATCTAAAATTGCATCAACATCTTTTGTTTTAAGTGGCACAGCAAGAGCGTATTCTGGATTAATTTGTTTGTTTACTACAAAAGCAGCATCTCTTGAAAATGCAGGTTTTGGAGTAATTTTTACTTTTAACAATTTGTCTAATAAATTATATGTCCAAGGGCCAGAAGTATTTAAAATGAAATCACCCATAATTTCAAAATCACTACCATTAATTTTATCACTTACCTTTACTCCAATCACTTTATTATTTTTACTAATAACATCAAATACTTCTGTATAATTGAATGCATTAGCACCGTTCTCAACAGCGGTTTGGATGAATGATAGAACAAGCCTTGGTGGGTTATACATTTGTGCATCAGTAAAAACAGCTGCACCAGTAAGATTTTGTTGTTCAATCCCAGGGAATTCAGAAATTACTTCTTCTTTTGATTTACTATAGCAATTTGGAATTTTTCTTGTCTCATCTTTAATTCCACTATTTCTATCCATAGTTAAAAAATCATAAATAGTCATTCCCGTACTTAGTATTTCTTTGCCCTTCATTCCATGACCGTACGTAGGCATTACTACCGGTAACGGTTGAACAAGATGTGGGGCAATTCTTAGAAATGCTGACCTTTCGTTCACTGATTCTCTCAACCTATAAATATCACCATGCTGAAGATATCTAATTCCACCATGAACCATTTTAAGGTGATTAGCTGAAGTGGCTCCACAAAAATCATTTTTTTCTAGTAAAATAACTGATAATCCCCTTTGTGTAGCTTCCCAAGCAGCACATGCTCCAAACATTCCTCCACCAATTATAATCAAGTCATAATTTTTTTTAGTAGCACCTTCCAGATCTCTTTTCATACTCGTATTGTGTTCTTATAATTAAAAAATTTAGTTATATAGATTCGCGTTATAAATGTTCAAATATTCGTTTGCAATATTTCTTATATAAAATTGTTTTACATACTCTTTGTTATGTTTATTAATTTTATTCATTATTTCTTTATCTGAAATTAAATACTTTATTGCATCGGTAAAAGATGTGCTATCATGTAATTTAATTACTCTACCAGTAACTTTATCAATAAGAAAATCGACTTGACCTCCTCTATCGTAGGATACAATAGGAAGAGAAAAATCCATAGCTTCCAAAAATACAATTCCAAAACCTTCATGAATTGCAGTTGAAAGATATAAATCTGATATAGATAAATATTTTAATTTTTCTTCTTCAGAAACTCTTCCGAGCAATTTTACATTTTTTTCAATTCCCAGCTCTCTAATTAGTGCGGATATTCGTTCTTTTTCTGGTCCACTACCCATTATTAATAATTGGCTAGGGAAATCATTATTAACTGCCTTAAAAATATTGAGCAAATCTTCTACATTTTTTCTTCTGACTAGTCTACCAATTGTTGAAAATACAAATTGATTTTTATCAATACCCATTTCCTCTTTAGATACTTCATATTGATCAAGTGGTTTAATTCCTAAAGGAACGACTTCAATATTTTTTTTAATGCCATAATAATTTACTGCATTATTTCTTGTATCACTAGATTGTGCCACAACTGTATTTGCTTTTTTAAGCATTTGCCTAACTGTTTGTTTTAATCCAAATGTTTTATGAGGAGATAGGCTTTTACTTGGATCAAAAATATCTCCACCATGTATCGATAATATATTTGGAATATTAAATCTTTTAGATATATAATTTCCAGTCGGCCCAGATGGTATAGCAAAATGAGTATTGATTATATCAAATTTTTCCTCTTGGAGTAGAGACTTAATTTCAATAATACTTTTGGGGAAATAACTTAGCATAGAGAGAATTGAAGCTGTGTTTTGTTTGTTTCTGAAAAGTACTGGAACTCTAATAACCTCTACCCCATTTACTATTTCCCTATTTTTAAGTCCAGAATAACCTGAAGTAACAACAGTTACTTTATGTCCCATGCTAAAATGCTCTTCCGCAATATCTCTGCAAATCACGCCACCGCCGCCGCCAATAGGTGGATATTCATAATTAATTACAAGGATTTTCATAATAATATTTTATTAAATATTTTTGTTGGTGAGTGAATTTTGAAGTTAAAAGGCTTTTTGATTTGCCATTTGCAATTGATTGTAATCTATATATTTTATTTTTCAACTTAAGTATAGGCAGTATTTACTATTTTAAATTATCTTGTCATTACCTAAAAATAAGAGTTTAGAAATCAAAGTTTTTCATAAAGATTTAACAATTTTTCAGCAGAATGTGCCCAAAGAAAGTTCTCATGAATAATTTTATTGCCCAACACTCCTTTCTTATTTTCAATATCTTTGTTATCAATAAGATAAAGGATTTTTTTTGCAAAGTCATCATCATCATCAGCATATAGGCCCGCTTCTTTTGCAATTTCCATAGTTTCTTTTAACTTAAAAGCAACAAAAGCTTTTGAGCATTTCATATATTCTAATATCTTAACAAGAGTTAAAAATTCATTTAATCCATTTGGTTTATCTGGTGCTATACAAACATCAGAAATACTGATAAATTCTTTTACACTTTCGTGATTAACTATCCCAACAAAATCAATATATTCTTCTAGAGAGTACTTTTTACTTAAATTTTCCATTTTATTTCGAACATCACCATCACCAACCAAGACAAATTTTAGATCTGTATGATTTTGGCTATTTATTAAATTATTTGCAGTATTTATAATTACTTCAATATTATCATTTACTGTCATTAAACCAACATATAAAACAACTTTTTTGTTTTTGTATTTTTCAATTAACTCATTATTCTGTTTTGGAAGAAAATCGGTAGGGGGGCCATTGTAAACAACCGTAGATTTATTATCATTTATACCCCATTTTTCACTAAGCCTATCCTTAAATGCAGTATTTGCAACAATAATAGCATCTGCAAACTTGACGGTTAGTTTTTCATTAAAAAAAAGAATTTTTCGAATGAATGAACTTTTAAACTTTACAAATGACATTTCCGGGGCTAAGTCATGTTGATCATAAATAAACTTTACTCTCAGTAATTTTGTTACCAAGGCTAGTGGCCAGAAAAAATCTGGGGGATTTGCAACATGAACAATTGAAATTCTTTTTCTCAAAATCGTAAAAATTGATAATGAATGTATTTTAATTGTAGAGTTTAAGTATTCAAAGATATATCCCCATACCCCACCTTTGGCAACGTAATCTGTATATCTTCTAACAAATATTCCATTCTCAATAACTTTAATTTCTCTATCATGATTAGAACGTGGACAAATTACGAATACATTGTGCCCTGCTTTTTGCAAAGTTACGGCTTCCCGATAAACTCTCTTATCAAAAGGGAATGAATTGTTTTGGACTATAAGAAGAATGTTTTTTTTCATTAACGTTTTTGTATATCCTAATTCAAATGCAAATATATAAATGTAAATTGTTAAATAATAGTTTGATAAATGTTACTTTTATAAAAATTAGGAATCAGAGGGTCATTTCTTACTGGGAATTATCATAATTTTCAATAATGGAATGCTGAATACGTAAGTACTGACCAATAGCTCCCCCCATTACAATATAACCAAATCTGTCCAATAACATTGGATTACCAATAAATATAAAGATTAGTGAATATAAAAATATGAGGAAGAAGGGAAATTCAGATATATCATCTTTAAAATTTCTTAAAGAAATATTAAATAGAGAAATAGCAATAATATAAAAGAGAACAAATCCTATAATTCCTCTTTCTATTATTAATGTTGCAAGTCCATTATGGGAACTCATTTGATACGCCATTCCCCATCTATCAAATTCTCTTTCACCTATATTATAATAACCAGCATATCCGTAACCAATTAATTGTTGAGAGGTGGAAAGTTCTGCAAAATTTTTAAAATCGCTAATAGCTTTAGTAATTCTCCAGCTTGCTGATCCCTCTTTCAGATTTTGACTATCACCTCGAAAAGTACTTTCTTTTCCTTCTAAAAGCATCATTGGCTCCTCTACTAACCTATAATAAATTTTATCAGAGAATTCCGAACTGATATTTAGAGTTGATAGAACGATCAAATAACTTGAGATAGTAATTAAGAAAAGAAGAATTCCAGAAAAAACAATTTTTGTAATCTTACTTTTATCTATTTTATCTTTTGGCAACAAAAATATTGAAATAAATAATGAAATAATTACTGAAGCTAAGGCACCTCTTGATGTAGATAGTAATAATCCTGTACTAAAGATTAATAATAGTCCCACTCCTATTTTCTTATTTATTTGACTGGAAATGACCATAATACTAGTAACTAGGAGAGCAAGACTATTAAACATACCAAATTCATTATGATTAAGATCCGTTTTATACTCACTCTTAAAGAATACATCAATTACTCTTGTTACGCGCAAACTTACCTGAGTCCTTGAACTATAGGAATAAATTAAATCAAGCGTTGCTAAAAGTCCGACACAAACAAGGACAGTAAAAAAAACTTGCTTTGTATATCCCCTATATACAGCTAAAGCACCTAATAACAGTCCTATTATCCTAAAGATCATTTCTTTAATTGAGGATTTATAGCTATTTGAAGTACCGTAAGTTACTGCAAGAAATAATAACTCAAAAATAATAACCATAATAAAAAAACGATTTCTGAATATATTATTCATTATCGTTTTTAAATTATCTTTATCGAAAATTATTAATCTAAAAAGAAGAACGATTGTTAAAATACCTCTAAAATCCAATGGGCCTGGTAGATCAATATTAAATCTATAAAAAACTATAAAAAAATAAATTGCTATGAAGTAATATGGGTGTTCAATAATCAAAAATAATAATGCTAACCCAATTAGGCCTACAATTATATAAAGAAGAATTTCCATAACGATAATATTATTAAATTATTTTAGTTTGTTAAAAAAAACAAATTTTTCTGGCAAAATTTTAAGATCGTGATATTTTTTGAAATATTTGAAACAGTTTGATGCTAACTTATTTTATTCAAATTAGTTAATTTTAACAAAAATTAACTAATTATTTACGAAATATTTTTCGAATTTTTTTATTTAGCTCAACAATATCATTTTTATTTATCAATATAATATCGCCAATGCTGTAATTTTCGTCAGAATATTTTATAAAAAAGTATATACTAATAACTCCCATAGCTAAATAGGAAATTGTTGAAGCAATTGCCGCGCCTATAATTTCGTATTTTGGTAATAAAATATAAAGAAGTGGTAAATTTATTATTAATCCGACCAAAGTCGCATATGATGAAATGATTGGTTTACCAATACCTGCAAAATATTTTGTTAAAATCTTTTGCGTAGATAATCCCACTGTTCCAACAAGTAATATTTGCATTGGGAGTATTGAAGCTAAAAAATCCTCCCCATACAAAAAAGGTATCATAAAACCACCAATAAAAAATATTGCAACGGAAATTATGATAATAAATGATGTAACAATTCTATTGATTTCCATTGTTATTTTTGCTGATTTAACGACATCTTCTTCGGAAGCAATTTTGGGCATCAGAAATACTCCAATAGAATCCGGAATATACCATACAAGCTGAGCAAATGTAACAGCTATTGCATAATATCCAATTTGTTCATTCGAGAGCATCAGTCCAAGAAGTAATATATCCAGTCGAACATTCATTTTTTGGGCAATAACGCCCAAGAATCCTTTCAATCCATAATTAGACATTTTTTTTATTTTATCAAACTTCCAGAATTTAATGCTTTTAAAAAGTTTTAATCCTGTAAATGAAATAGTAAAAATGGTCAATCGACTAAAAATTAACGCCACTAAGATAATAGCTGTACCGACATTAAATTGACCAAACCAAAAAATTAATAAAATTAATAAATAGCTAACTCGACCAAACAGTGTTGAGAAATTAAAAAGTTTTACATTTCTTTTTGCCCTGCAGTATGCACTCGAAGAGATTACAAAAAATTCTACTAATAAATAAGCCAAGGTCAAGTAAATGTATATAAAATCAATATTTCTAAAAATTGTTGTTTTGAAAACATTTGGGAATAGGAATACAATAATTACGAATAGAACTGACACCAATATTGAATACGATATATATGTATTAAAATATTTTATTGAATCCTTTTCACGACTACCATAATAAACTAGTCCACTTCCTAATCCAAACGAAGAGATAAGTGTTACAAATCCTATAATCGTTTGTAGATATGTTAATATACCTTTTCCTTCAGCTCCAATTAATCTTACAACTAATACTGATGTGAAAATTGATATCAGTACAAGTAAAATTTTTGTGCCGAATGTATATAAAGAAGATTTTAAAATGTTCATAAACTATTATTCTGTTAGCTAAGGTTTTTAGGAAACCATATTTTAAGGGGAGAATCTTTTGGAAGTGAATTATTACTTATCTCTTCAGCTGAAGTCCAAATTGAAAAAGATTTTCCAGTTAAATTTTCAAGTTCTTTAATCCAATTAATTAAAATCGGATTCAGAAGGATTCTCACCTTTTCAATATCTTCAATAAATTTGCTAGATTTGAATTCGGCAATTGTATTATAGCGAATCATCTTTTTCTTAAGCCATTCTTGTAAAAACCTGGGGGTAAAAAAAGTAATTACCTTTTTTCTTTTTAAGTTTCTCATAAAATTTGTGATTAAAGAGTCTTCGTTAATTTCAACTATTTTTTCAGGAGTAACATTAAATTTTTCATCTTTATTCTCAGGAATAAAATTTTTATCGATTTTTAACCACTCAAATAAATCTTTAAAAAACTTATTTGGGTTAAGTTTCATTTCCTCAAAAGTAGCAACATATATTTTTTCTTTTCCAAATATTTCTATATAAGGTTTTAATTGGTATGCATAATGACTATTAAATACAATATCGTTTGGATTTATAATAACTTCGCTTAGCTTTTCCGACACTCTTTTTCTTTTAATTTCGTGTTTATAATTACTTACTAATCTTTCAAAAGGATCTCTTAATAAATATATTAACTTTGAATCGGGATTAAATTCGTAAATTCTTTTTGATACATTACCATATTTTGGACGTTTTGTGTAATCTGTACTGGCATCAACAAGATAGTTTTCATTTGTGGCATCACAAAATAACTTCAAATAATTATCATTTCCTTTTCCCCAATTCTCTTCCCTTGAAAAATGAAATGGTTCTTTTACCTTTGGGACAAAAATTTGTGGATGCAACGATAGATACTGAGCCAAAGAAGTTGTACCTGATTTCATAGCACCAATAACAAAAAGATTAGGTTTCTTCATAAGTATCTTATGTGTTAGTTAATAATCATTAATAGTAATTAAAACTCAACGTAGTAGACGTAACAATAAATTGTTGAATTTCTTGTAGCTTAATACAATTGTGTACTAATAAATAAATTTTTCCAAATCCCATTTTAATTTTGTATTAAACATAAAATAAACTTTTCAGCTAACTTTTGCGGATCATGATTTTCTTTTACATATTTGAAGCAATTTAATGACAATTCATTATATTTTTTTTCATCTAAAGACATAATGTCTTCGACACATTTACTCAATTTTTCATATTGTTCAGCGACTTTACCCACTTCATATTTTGTTATTATTCCATCAGGATTGACATTTTTAGTGCTGATAACCGGAGTTCCACAGCTCCAAGCTTCGAGGAATGTGTTAGAAAATCCCTCATAATGTGATGTATTTAAAAGTGCGATTGCTTTTAAGAAAAAGGAGTTTATTTCATCTCTTTTTAAGTAACCTACAAACTCAACATTTTCCAATCCTTTCAATGAAGCAACAGCATTTTTAGTTTCTCTATCAATATCCTTATGAGAATTACCTGCAATCTTAAATTTAACCTTGGGTAAATCATGAGCAATTTTAAAAAGTGCTGGTAAGTTTTTCATATTTCTAAAGTTGCCTACCCAAGCCACATATTTTCGATCCATTCTTAATAAAGTAGTTTTTTCGTGTTCAATCTCAAAAGGGTTATGAAGTATAAAGATTTTTTTTTGAGGATATTTTTCGAGTAACTTCTCATATTGATAAGAATTTTGAGCGAAAATAAAATCTGCATATTTTAATCCAATTTGATATAAAGAAATGTTGAATTTACTATTAATCATCTCTGAAATTCTATGATCAATATGTGCGTCATGGGCTATTCTATGAATAAATTTAATGCCTAACAACTTCGAAATAATCATCAGAATACCAGTATACTGTTGTGCAGAACCTTGTATCAAATAATCGGGATTATATTTTTTGACTGCGAAAAATAATTTGGGTAGCTTATGATACAAAAGTCTAATCTTTCTTATACCGTAATCCGGATCATAAGATTCAACAATATCAATATCTAGTTTTTTATTTATGTATTTCCTCGCACCCTTCCATGTTAATATCCCAAATTCATGTCCACTATTTGTAAATCCCCTAATCCAAGACTTCCATTCTATGGCCGCTCCACCAGCGGTTGCCTCAGAATCCTTTAAAACATATGGAAGTTCAATATTATAATACAATAACTTCATATCAATTCTCCTGATAAATTAAAAATTCCCTGAATTATAAACATCCTCATTTTATTATGTTGTAATTGCGATATAAAGTCTATCAATTTTTTAGATTTTTTATTTCAAGTGTTGGAGATTCTAATATTAATCTAACTCGTATAACTCTTCGATTTTTTGAGTGGTTATACTGATATTAAATTTTTTTCGAATAGTTTCACTAGCAGCATTTCCAATTTGTGTTCTTATTTTATGATCTCTAATTAATTCAATTATCCTTTGGGCCAAAATTTCAGGCTTCCCAGGCTCAATTAGAAACCCATCGTATTCATTGGTAATGATTTCTTTTGGTCCTCCGATATTTGTAGAAATTACGGGTAAGCCAGAAGCCATTGCTTCTATTACAACTCTTCCAAAAGGTTCCGGCTTAACAGAAGTATGTGCGAATATATCAATCGATGAATATATGTCGATCATATTTGTAACTTTTCCAAGAAATTTCACATTTTTTGATAGCTGTAATTTTTTAGTCAGATTTTCTAAATTTCTTCTTTCATCACCATCCCCTACAATTAGGACTTCAATATCTTCATACTGTTTCAATATTAGTTCTATAGATCTTAATAAAATATTGAGCCCTTTCCACTTTTCCATTCTACCGACAAAACCAATAGTAATTTCACGAGTAGAAGACTCATTTTTGACTTTCTGAAAAATACTTGTATCTAATCCATTGTAAATAGTTATGCACTTACTAGGATTTACACCCAACAAAATATGTTGATTTCTTGTGTAATCAGAAATGCAAATAATTTTTTCTATATAATTAAGCAAAAACTTTTCAAATTTTGATATCCTTATTCCTGCTCTGCTATGGACAAATATTTTTTTTCTTAAAATTATCCCGCTAATAGCCGCGACCTTATCACTACGTACTGAATGATTAAGATGTAAAATATTAATTTTATACTTAAGTATTACGTTAATAATGACAACTATTTCAATAAATGATCTAAAAAAAAATAAAATAGTTTTACTGCCAGGAATTGAGTTGTATAACTTAGAATAATATAATTTATTATGAGTATTTTGATCTATTCTTGCAAAAAATTTGTGTTTTATTACTTTTATATTTTTCCCTCTTAGACTTTCAATAAAATATCCTTCATCTCTATATAAGACAACTGGTTCAAATTTATTCTTGTCCAAATTAGCTAAATGATAAAAGAGACTATGATCGGACCCGCCGTCAATTACGCCTCTCATGTAATAAAATAAAACTCTTTTTTTATATTTCATTTTTGTTCAGGTTTCTATTCAAGTTACTTCTTAATCTTTCTCATTTACTTTTATAATCTATATCTTCTTCAGACTATTTATATTTGCTTTAATTCTAAAAGAAATATTCTTTATACCATATAACAAATTCTCTTAATCCATCCTCGATTGATGTTTTCGGTTGAAATCCTATAAGTTTATTCAATGAAGAAATATCTGCATATGTAGAATACACATCACCTTCCTGCATTGATACAAATTCTTTAACAGCTTTTTTACCTATTTCATCTTCTAACACCGTTATAAAATCCATAAGCTTAATTGGTTTATTATTTCCTATGTTGAATATTCTGTAAGGAGCAAAACTAGTAGCCGGATCACTTTTTTTTCTGTCCCAATCAGAGTTCTCAGTTGGAACATTATCTATCAGATTAAATATTCCATCAATAATATCATCGATATATGTAAAATCTCTTTCTAGATCTCCATGATTAAAAATTTGGATTGGTTTTCCTTCATAAATATTTTTAGTAAACGAAAAATATGCCATATCAGGTCTACCCCAAGGACCGTAGACTGTAAAAAATCTAAGCCCTGTTGTTGGTATCTGAAACAAATTGGAATAAGTATGTGCTAATAATTCATTTGATTTTTTAGTAGCAGCGTATAGAGAAATCGGGTGATCAACATTATCACTCTCAGAAAACGGTTGTTTGGTGTTCGCACCATATACGGAACTAGACGATGCATAGACAAGGTGTTTAACCGGGTATTTTCTGCAAGCCTCCAATATATTCATGAATCCTACAATATTACTGTCAATATAAGCTAAGGGATTTTCAATTGAATATCTTACTCCAGCTTGTGCTGCTAGATGAATAATAAAATCAAATTTTTCTTTTTCAAAAAATTTAATAAGCTGCTCATTATGTTTAATATCCAATTCAAAGAATTTAAAATTTTCATGACGTTTTAATCGAATTAATCTTTCAACCTTTAAATTTTTATCATAATAATTGTTAAGATTATCAATCCCCAACACTTCATCTTCATTACCGCATAACTTCTCAGATAAATGATACCCTATAAAACCTGCAGCACCAGTTACTAATATCTTACTCATCTATTTTAAGCAACCTCAAATTTATTTGATAACTAATTACTTTAAACTCACCTTTTAATGTTGTTGAGCCCAGTCTTTGCTTACCAGCAAATTCCTTCATATTTATATCGTTCATTTTTTAGTTCTGCTATATTAACAAAATCTAATATTTCTAAATTTTCTAAATTTGATTCAATTAAATTTGGTAATGCTTCATCTTTATTTACTATTATCAGTAGTTCTAATCCTTCTAAAAATTGCCCGACATTTTCGGATAAAACATCATTAATGTGGGGAAGTCTTGAGTATAAGAACTCTTTGTTTTTACCGGTCAAGCGGGAAAGCATAACATTAGAATCAAAAATCTTTATAGTATACCCTTTCCCCAGAAGCCTTTCCGATAACTCAAGACCTGGACTAAATCTCAAATCATCCGTCCCTTCTTTAAATGATATTCCAAATATTCCAATATTTGTTTTATTCTTCTTTACGATTAGATCATAAGCGTGCTCAATGTGCTTCTCATTACTTTTCGAAATTGATGACAGAACATTAAGTTCCAGATATTTATCATGTGCAATCGTATTCAATGCTTTTAAGTCTTTAGGAAGACAAGAACCTCCATAAGCAAAACCAGGTTTAAAATAATAGCTTGAGATGTTCAGAATTTTATCTTTAGTGAAAATATTCATCAATTCATGACTATCAACATTTAAGGCTTTACAAATCCGTCCAATTTCATTTGCAAAAACAACTTTGAGACCATGATATGTATTGTTAACAAATTTGATCAGTTCAGCAGTTCCAATATCTGTAGTTATTATTTCTGCATTTATCCCAGAATAAATTTCTTTCATCATTTCAATACTTTTATCTACATCGGAAGCAATTAATGTGTAAGGAGGATTAAAGAAATCTTCAACGGCTGAACCTTCTCTTAAGAATTCCGGATTACTGACTACACCAAAACTTTCTCCAGATTTTTTCCCACTAGCTTTTTCAATTATTTCTGTAACCTTTTTATTGGTCCCTGGCATAACGGTACTTCGAATAGCAATAGTTAAAAAATTATCCTTATCCTTTATCGTATCACCTATTGTCTCTGCAACATTATAAATATGGGTCATGTCCAAATGTCCGTGCTCATCATTTGGTGTACCAACACAAATAATAGCAATAGCCGATTCCATAATTGCTTTTTTATTGTCCATTGTTGCATAAATTTTACCACTACTAGATCCCTTTTTAATTAATTCATCAATTCCTTTTTCAACAATTGTTGCTTTTCCACTATTGATTAAATTAACCTTTAATTCGCTTATATCAACTCCTATCATATCTACGCCTAATTCTGCTAGAGCACCGACTCCCACACACCCGACATAACCAAGTCCAAAAACACTTACAATCATTGCATCTCCAATTTTTTATTAATTTTATCCAGTTTATCAAAGAATTTTTCTTTTCGTTCAGATTGAAGTTCTGCCATCTCTCTACTAAATGACTGTCTGTCTTTTTTCATCTCGATTATACCTTTTAGTATTTCACTTGATGTATCACCAACATAGACAGTTCCCTTGTGAAATGTTTCTCTTAACATTTTTGTGTTCGAAGTTATAAGAGGTTTTCTTACAGAAATAGCTTCACTTCCAGCTCTCTGCATCGTATCTTCTCTTGTTGTTAAAGTCATAATAGCATCAACATTATTCATATATAATCTATATTCTTCATTTGATACAAATCCAAGAAATTTAACATTTGGGAACAGGGAAGGCTCAAGTCCTATCTTTTGATAATTACCGGTAACATAAATTATGACTTCATCCATATTTTCAACAGCTTTCAATACCTCTAAGTAAGGCTCATCTTCAGCAAAAGTACAGACGTAACAAATATTGAATTTCTCACTCAAATCAATTTTTTCATTTGTGATAAGATTTTCTTCAAACGGTATGTCGTTAATAACTATTGAATTGGCCCCAATGTTGTTTAAGAAATTACTATGTGTTTCATTCGTTACAATTGATAAAAAAGAATGTTTAGCAAAATATTTTGAGAGAAATAGTGGGTACTTAAAAAAAGAGTGATCAAATGCACATGAATGAGAATCCAAAATCAGTTTAATTCCAAATAATTTTGAATAGAAATAATTTACAAATGCAATTACCCAAATTGTATTAGTAATAATTATGACATCAGGTTTTTCGTGGAGTAATATTTTCATATTTTTAATACTTTTAGGAATATATGTGAGGAGTGAAATAAAAGCATTATTGTAAATATTAGCTTTCCCAATAAAAAACATTCTAGCATTTATTTTACTTGAGAAACTTGCACCACGGGAATTATATTTTGACCATTCTATAAAAACTATTTTTTGTTGTGTCATTAATTTTCGACTATTTATTTAAAATCACTATAAATTGCTTTATATTCTTCTAGTACCTTTTGAGGCTCAAGAAAAGAGATTGTTTTTCTTAAACTATTTCTATCCCATTTTTTATTTAACGCGATGTTAAGTTTATCGGTTAATTCTTTAATATTGCTAGGAGGGACCAAAAAACCATTCTTATTTTCTTCAATAAGATAAGGTATCTCCCCTACTGCAGAAGCAACAACCGGAGTTCCACATAACAAAGATTCAATTACTACATTAGGCAAACCTTCATTCTGACTTGGCAGACAAAAAACATCAGCCAAATTAAAATAATCCACAATCTCAGTTCCATTTAATCCACCAAGAAAAATTACTTTTTCAGAAATATTATATTTCAAGGTAAGTTCTTTTAATTTTCCTTCTTCTTCACCTAAACCTGCTATAAGCAGAGTAATGTTAGAATTAGATTTAATCAATAGAGCATATGCATTTATTAAAACATCAATGTTTTTGATTTTTCTCAAATTGCCAGCATAAAATATAATTTTATTGTTGCTTCTAAAATTAACCTTCTGTCTTATAATTTCTTTATCAATTATTTTAAACTTATCGAATTCATATATAGTGTGGGTTAATGCTTTTTTTGTTTCAGGTATTTTTATTCCTTTTTTTTCTAAGTCAGAATAAAGAGCTTTGGACACAGAAGTAATATATTTTGCCTTTTTTACAATATTCTTTGCTTTAAACCATTTTCTTGACTCTGGTTTAAGAAAGTGTACATCACTTCCCATTAATGTAACAATAAAAGGTATTCCAAATTTTTTATTAATAATACTTGCGACATCTCCTTCTGGGAAAAGCCAGGTGGCATGAATTACTGTGTTACTGTTCGTCAAACCTTGTAAATATTTTTTTACACCAAAATAACCAAACCATCCTTCCATGAAATGAAAAATTCCTCTTGGAAGCCTTACATATTTTGCATAGATAACTTTAATATTCAGATTGTCTGGTGGAATGGGGTTTTTAGGAAATTTATTTCTCCATACTTTATATATTTTTGTGGAATTCCTCAAATCCTTTAGCATTGGCAAAATTGGCGGAACGGTAGAATGAAGGCAAATAACAGTGATGTTAAATTCCTTAGAAAGCTCTTTTACAGTTCTAAAAATGAAACTCCCTTTTGTGTCTTTGGGATTACTTGGAAATTGAGTGGTAAGCCAGAGGATATTTGTCATATTTACTTTGCTTTATAAATTTCTAACCAAAACAAAACTTCAATACTTAATTGATCCTTTAATTTATATAAACTACTGTTATATAGTTTTAAATCATCATTTATGCATAAATACAATTTATGATTTCTCATAAATGTTAAAATATTTTTCAAAATTTTTTCTTCTTTATCTACGTCTATATAACCCTTTAGAGCAACTAAACCAATAATATTAGAAATAACATACCTTGAATACTTTTGGACTTCTGGTTCCACAAAGTATAAATTTGTATCAAGTTGATCTATTAAAAATTTTCGCGCATTTGCCAATGAGTTTCTTAGTTTAATTTTTATTTCATCATCCAAATATTCAGAGTTTTCACACATCTCAAGGGTATAAATTACGACAGGGTGATATAAAAGAATATATGTACCCTTTCGCTTTTCTGAATAGGGGAAATGTCCATCGTTATGAATATTTTTTATACATATATCAATGGAATTGTTCATTGCAATTTCTAATCTCTCACTATAGTTAATATCGAGTAATAATTTACATACATATGCTAGCGTTGATGCAGAATTTAGACACCAATAGGTATCGTTCTTAGTATGAAGGAGACTGGTATCTTCAGTATACAACTTGTCTAACATTATATTTGTAGTATCTTCAATAAAACTATGAATGCTATTCTCATCTAATATACTATTTGCTTTTATAAGAGCTAAAACAGTCCAGACAGTAGCTATTCCCTCATCCTGTCTATCCCAAGAAGGATAGTTGAAAGAAAACAATCCATCGCTCCTTCTTTCACTAATTAGATATTTAGAAAATGCCTTTATTAACCATTTTGCTTTAACTAAAGACTTTTTGTTATGATATGATTCAACTAAAGCTAATAATACTCTAGCTTGACTTAAAATCAGTGGTTTCCCTTTGTTATTGACTTTAGAATTAAAAAAAACAGATTTATCTGTAAACTCTAACCTACTAAACAATACTGACCACAAAAAAACAGAAAATTGCTCTATGGAATTATTTAAATTTGGATCGCGCTTGATTTCAAAATAATCGTGAAGATTAAAGCGAATTTTTTTAAAAAGTAAAAAGAAATAGTATTTGATCATTATTTATTTTACTATTGTTTTTCTAAAACACAATAAATATTATGGATTAAGTAATTACGAAGAGGAAAAATTTTAGCAAAAAAAGAGATTATTTTCTTCTCATTTTTATTATTATAGATTTTTATTAATATCTTTAATTATTTCAGTAATATAAAAATATTATTTTGTTTAAGTATATATTATTTATTAAAATTTAAGATTTTTAAAGTTGTTGAATTTAGCATTTTTGTTTATATATAATTACTCTTGAGATTGCTCATTCCTTTGAAAATAATCAATAGAGTAATAATCTTTGATAGAGTTTGTTTATTAAAGATGCTTACTGCATGTGAACTTCAGCGGCACAAACAATGTATTGTAACGAGCAAATCCTTTAGCAGGAAGTCAGTAATGAGTGGAGAGCATACTGGTCAATGTATTATTATATAATATGAACTACCATTGAAGATCCCTCTCATAATCCAAAGTTACCAACAATCCTCCATTTAGTTCTTTAAACAGTTGTTTATGTAATACTGTAAATTCAGAATCCCATTGATTCGGAGAACCTTTCCGTATGTGAGGAATCTTGCCCCGTTGGTTTTCGAGCGAGTATTTTTCTACTAACTCCAAACCTCTATTAATTAGTTTTGGATGCAATTCATAGTGATGAAATATTTCTTCAAAGGAATCAATTTCATTACCTATAATTTCTTCATATTTTTTCTCTATAATTCTTTCATTATTAAAATCCCATTTTTGCATTTGAACAAAATGCTTTTGCCTCCAAATCAACTCTACAATCATACCTTTCTCAAAGTCTAAACTTTTGAGATAATTTTGATAGGAAATATTCGAAGGCCAATTATCATTTTTGTTTTCTATGTACTTTGCAAAATAAGGGTGATTAACTATACTCGTCCAATCAAAATTTGCATTGTGACACCACCGTTCTTTAGTTCGAAGGTGATATCTATAGCCTGAAACCAATAAGTCTCTTGGGTCACGAATAAAATGGCTTCCCTTGTATGAAGGATATTTATTAAACTGAAGAACACTACTATTGTTTACACTTAAAACACATTTCTGTTCATAATTTAAAACATTTTTTTCAAAGCTAGATACGTCAGAACTAAAGTGATGTCGATAAAAATCAAAATCCTCAGCTAAGTCTCTCATGATTCTGTTATAATAAGCCGTCAAACACTTGTGATAGGAAAAATGTAACAGAACACTAGATGGGAACAGCTGGTCATTTGGAAAGTTATAAAGAACCCTAGAACGAAATTTCTTAGCCCGTCCAACAATTTTTCGCACAAACTTTTTTGCCTTTACATACATTGTATTTGCTTCCTGGTTGTTTTGAGGTATTTGTTACGATTATTTAATAGTTTGACTTAATTTGTTTTAAAAAACTATAACTCTACTTGGCTATAGTTAACAAATATTTATCACAGGCCGATGTTATTATAAGCCTTCCATTTTCTCTATAGCTTTGCATAATTTATGCACAGAACTCGCTGTGAACATATATAAAGACCAAAGAGATCTTGCATCATTATGGAATTTTATTATCTGAGAGGTCATTATTTTTGCTTCACTTTGTGTTCTAAAACTTATCTGCTTCTTTTCAGTAATCTTTTCTTTTAGTGTTTTATTTATTCTCTGCTATTGCATTCTCCAACTGATCTGAGTTCTCTGTCATACTTGTTCATATCTAATTCCTGGCATAATGTTATATCTCCAAAATTCTTCTTTAAGTAATATATGAAGATTCCTTCTACTTCCTTTCTTCCACAACTTACTTTTTTCTTTCACAAGAGATAATACAAGCGATTCATTTATATCTCTTTGTTCATCTGTTTTTATCTTTAACAATTTTGCGTATATTTAAAGCTTCGCCACCTGAGTCACAAATTTCAAAAAAACTCTATAAGATTATTATATGTGAATTTAGGCTAACTCAAATTATACTTGTAGATAAAAATGTAGTACTTTAATATTTCGTGAAATTAAAAAAAGTGTAACAATTACAAGTAGAATGTTCACTTTACAATTATTGTGCCTTATCAAAATGAGACAAAATTATGCTCAACATTAAATATAGTAATTTATTTTTTTAGAATAATCGTATCATTTTGGTAAAAATTTAAAAAAATATTTCAAAATAAGACATTTTTTTCCCTTTCTCCTAAAAATAAAAATTATTTAATTATGGCGTAAAAATTGATTGATTTTACTTGATTATTTTCGATGCTTATTTAGAGTATTTATTGATCTATAAATATTTCTAGTACAAATCTTATACTTAAGGCTTAAGATGAAAAACACATATAAACTTTTATTATTATTTATTTTTTTTAACTCGATATTGTTTGCACAAAACACTTATTTCGTCATAAAAAATGGTTCAGGTGACTTTCGTACAATTTCAGAAATAAATTCTGCGAAACTAAATTCGGGTGATGTTGTCAGTTTCAAAAGTGGAGAAAGCTTTTCTGATGAAGTTTTGGTATGTCAAAAAGGAATAACATATAATACTTACGGTGGTAGTGCCAAGGCAATCATTGGGAATAGTTCTACTAATTCATTTTCTGAAACAATAAAGATAGATAATGAAGGGGTAAACCTAGAAAATTTAAAAATCTATGGGTATTCAAATGCGAGTTACGTAATCTCATTTTCAAAAGGTAACTGGTCCCTTAAATATTGTGATATAATTGGTGGAAAAAATGCTCATGCGGTTAAAACAATTGGTATTAATCAATCGAAAACTGGTTATAATATTTGTGAAAATGTAACAATAGAGCACAACATTATCAGAGATTTTAGAACAGGTATTGTTATATCACATCCTAGAAATGTAAGTATTGGATATAATGAAGCCTTTAACTTTTGGGAAGAAGATGGTGGCTCAAATCAAGGAGGTGCTTTTCTTAGATATAGAACAAAAAGTGATCTAAGTGTTCATGCAGATACATACGATGCTGAATATACATTAAGAATTCATCACAATAATATTTATAACTTTGAAATGATGGCTTTTAACGAAGGAGTTTCAAGAACACTCTATGAATACAATGAAATACATCATAATCTTGATGAAAGAATTTACAGAGGTGGTGTCAAGCACGGAACAATTGGTAAGATATATGACAGAGCAGATTTTAAGACTGGTCAATTAGGAAGTATTTTTAGATATAATTATGTGCATGATTTAGATCGTAGAGGCGAAGCTGGTTATATTTATGGTGAGCAAACAGTTGAACAAATTAGAGCTGAAACTTTTACAGTAATAAGTAGCACTAATGATTGGCATAAGCCCATCTATTTGGGTTCGGGCAACAAAAAATATTCTCCTCATTATGGCGATGATGCTGATGAATGGCCAGATCCCATAATAAGTGGGCAGGGTTACAGCAATATGTGGATTCATAATAATATCTTTGCAAATGTAGATAATGTGATTTTTAATAGAAACAGAACTGAAACCGCAGATGGAGAATTAGACGTATTTGAAAATGGATATTTATCCTACTTTATTAATAACACAGTATTTAACAATCGTGGGAGTTATACAACACCATCCGATGGAATGGTAGGGAGTCAATCAACAGCTCAATCTCCAAGTGTAGTTGTGAATAATATATTTAACTTTATACAAAGTGAAACAAGAACAGCAGGAAGATTCAAAGAAGAAAAACTTTATTTAGATTATAATTTATATACAAATCAGGATTCAATAGTGACTTCAACCTCTTCTGTAGGAGCAAATAGAGCAGCTTATGTTGACAAGGGGAACTTAGCATCAGGTAAAGGTCAACAGTACTTAGCCAATCCAGGGTGGATTGACGCATCTTCAACATTCTATGCCTCGAATATTGGCGTAAATGGTGTTTATCTTCCAGATATTAGAATTTCTTCTTCTAGAGGGAGTGCTCATAGTAAAGGATTGGATTATGATTTGATTGGAGATACTTACACGGTACTTGGACAAAAACATAGAAAAGGTCAAGATCCCACAGGAAGAAGTTTTGCATATGATATACTGGGAAATCTCAGAACAACAAATGACATTGGAGCTTTAGGCAGTGGGGTTGACGTCACCTTACTTATAGTACAACTTGAATCTGCTTATCAAAATGAAAATATGAAAACGAATTTAAGTTCTTCAAAGATATTTCCAATGGTACAACCTTATAATCTAGCTCCGTGGAACTATAAAGGTAACGAGATTATTTCAGTAATAAAAGATAATTATGTTGATTGGATACTTATAGAGTTAAGAGAAAATATTAATGATGTTAGATATAGAAAAGCTGCTATACTTAATAAATTCGGAAAGGTATTGAATCCAGATGGATCAGATTTTTACTTTCAAAATATTAATTCGGCAAATTACTATTTAGTTGTAAAACACAGAAATCATCTTAGTATAATGAGCAACGATAAAATACTGATTCGAAATGGAGAAACAATAAATTACGATTTTTCTCTTTCTGCAACAAAAACATTCGGAGAAGCTTCTCAAGTTTTACTAAGTAATAATAAATATGGAATGATCTCTGGAGATGCTGATGGAAATGGCAAAATAAATAATCTTGATTATGGTGAAATTGCGAATAACATTTTTCTTAGTGGATACTTACGTGGTGATTTGGATATGAACGGAACCATTAATGTTTTAGATTACTCTAAAATATATGCGAATATATTGAAAAAAAGTTATGTCCCGTAGGAGTTATTAAATTTATGCCAAGGCATATTCTTTATGCTATTATCATAGTCATAGTGATTTATTTATGAAAATTGAAGGAAATATATGGTTTTAGTAGTTGATAACAAAACAACTTTTGTTGTAAGCATATCTGAAATAAAGGAGGGATGCAGTTTTTATATTTTACAGCAAACACATGAAATTTCTTTAAATACCTTTGATAAATTTTAATCCTTCCTTTAAGCCCTTTGATTTTATATCATACTTGATACGGTTCAATTTATTAAAACTATTATAAATTTTTAATTTTAAAGGACTTAGTGCTTTAGACCTAGTTGCATAATGTATTTGATAGGGTATTGATTGCATTGCATCATAAGTAATTTCCTCAATTCGTTTAATTTCTTTTAATGATAATTGAGTTAAATACTTATTCTTATTATTTTGCATAACCTCTCTTTTTCCCTTAGCATTGCCTGCTGTTTCGGTATCCCTTCCTAATTTCATCATTTTTGAGACAAATTCACATCCTAGGAATTTGCAAATATTTCTTAAAGTTATTTCCGGTGATTCAAGTAATGATTCGAATTTCACTTCCAAATAATTGCTACCTAATTGTTTTCTAATTTTTCTGGAGAGTTCAATTCCTCGATTCCATCTATCTGCATATTTATAAAGATTATTCCCCCATGTGTTTCTCGCAGATAAACTGCATTCTCGAGGATCTCGTATAATATGTATAAATCTTGACTGGGGATAAATTTTTCTTAGAAGATCAACATGAAAAAGATACGATGGGGTTTTGTCTCCCCAAATATACTGATTATTTCTTCCGTGTGGAACATGATACTGAATTATATGTTTAAAAATAGAATCCCAAGAAGGTTCATCGACTTTATTTCCTAAGAAGTCCATACTCATAACATAACCAAATTTTTTCATGTACCATGAGAAATTTGTGTCAGAATAGGCTTCGAAAAATTTCTGTAATTCTACCGTATTTTTAAAATTTGGTGGATCACCAAAACTCTTTACTATTTCTGGGAGAAAACCACTTTCAGCAACTGGGATACCAATTTGCGGATTTTGATTTAATAAATCTCTTAATAGTTTTGTACCACTGCGAGGTAAACCAACAACAAAAAAAGGACCCGTAAATTTTTCTTCATTCATAAAAAAACTAACATTAATCTGTAATAAATAAAATTATATAAATAATCTAATTAATTCTAAGTAATTCTGAGTAATTCTGAGTAATTCTGAGTAATTCTGAGTATGTAAGCAAATTATTAATTTTTTACTATTTAAGAATTTATTTCCAGTTGTTTTAAATCATCCATCCTAATAAATCTTTTAATTGTAAATATTCAGGCCAAAAATATCCCTCATGTCAATTTAAATTTTCATCCCAATAACCAGGACAATCGTATATTGCTTTGTCTACATAGGAATAAGATATTTCACATATCTCGGGGGAACCATCTTCATTATACAGGAAGTCATATGCCATTGATTGGAAGTTCATTTCTTTTGATATAGTTAAAGCAAGCTCTAGCAAATTAGGATCTATTTTATCAATATAATAATCAATATTCCCACTTCCTGATACCCTAAAATCATTTTCTCGTGTAAATCTTCTAAAGGCAAAAATTCTTTTCCCAATTGTTGTAACCCTTGTATCAAAAGAATTTTTAGGTAAGAATTTCTGAAAAAGAACATAATTCTTCGAGATTTGCCATAACCGTGGTTGCTCACCTCTAATTTTAATTAGAAAATGATAGTCAATGCTTTTTTTTAAAAACTTTTTGAAATCACGATATTTAACATTGTCACTGAGGTATTCTTTTGGGTGAAACTCCGGAACCAAACATTCTATTTATTAAACTTTTTGCTTCCCGTTCATTTTTAATTAAAACTACATTAGAAGAACCAGCCCCTTTTTCAATTTGAAAACAAAAGGATATTTTGCTTTTTTAATCCAGCTTAATGCTAAATCCTTATCCCAAAAATCTCAGCACTAAATAAAAGGATATCCTTGTGATTCAAACAAATAATATTCTTTTATCTTATCATCGTAAAGCCTGGAAGTTTTATAGTCAGGAAAACATTTAATTTTATTGTAACTTCAAATTATTGAAAAAATCGTATTTGCAATTTGATGATGGTCATCAAGATGTGACCAACGAAAAATAAAAAAAACCCGTTTCTTAATTTGTTCACAAAAATCTTCATCGTCAATGGATAATTCAATAAAAGAGATATCATTATATTTAAGGATACTTCTATAAGTATAGTAAATTTTTTTATTGAAAAACCAGAGAACTCTTTTTATATAAACCAACTAACATAGAAGCTTTATCGGGTTAATAAATAATAATTTAGCGGAGAATAAATACATAATATTTTTTCCTTTAATAATTAAAAATTACTAAATTTCAGCGATTCAAGTACAAAATTCGCATGAACGTAGTTTTGCCATCATTTAACAGCTTTCTGTTCTTAAATTGATCATTCACTTTACTATTTCATAAATTTTTTATTACCTTCATATTGTTTGTATTTTAATCTGAAAATACTTTTTGTTTTTGTCTAGCCTTTTGGTTTTTCTAATTCTTAAATTGGGCTATGAATAGATGCTAAATTCATTTTGTTTTTTATCATAGAAAAATCATTGTTTTAATATTAATGTATTCTATATTTTAGGTCTAATAATGAATAATCTAAATGAAAAAAGTGAAAAAACAATAATTGTTGTTGGAATAAATCGTTCTGGAACAAAATGGTTATCAAATATTTTTTTAAATCATTCAGAAATTTGTGGAATACAATCAGAAAATGACAGAGGAATATTAGAAACAAATTTGTTCGGCAATATGCAAGCAAAATTTGATTTAACCATTTTAGATGAATATTTAGGTTTTGTTCAATTATGGTCTCATACAAATTTTTTTAAGAGAACCAATTTTGAAAAAGAGATTTTTTATAAGTTAAATCCTAGACCAACAAACTACCTTGAAATATTCAAACTTGTTATGGATAATTACGCAATTAAAGAAAATAAAAACTATTGGTTGCAAAAATCTTCACCTAAAATGTGCGAAGAATTACTTGAATATTTTGAAAATGCATTTTTTATATATATAACTAGAGACATAGTTGATAATTTAAAATCTACTTTTGCATTAAGAAATAAAAAATTAACATATGAAATAAATAAAACTGTGTATAGCTTTTATCGGCAAATCTTCGTTTATGTTCTTAAAGAAAAAAAAATGAAGAAATGTATGAAAATGACAAGAAATGTTTATATAACATATGATAAATTGAAAAATAATCCTGAATCAGAAGTAAGAACAATATGTAATGCTATTGGAATAACTTTTGAACCCCAAATGTTAATTATACCATTTAAAAAGAATACAAGTTTTAATAATAATCAAGAAAGGGAGCAATTATTTTCTAAATCGGATGAGTTTAAAATAAGGCTATTTTATAAATTTTTATCACTGATCCCATATGGCATAATAAAATTTTTAAAAGCAATTGGACACATAAAATATATTTTAACGATTAATAAGCCCACACCACTAACTCCAGGCACTTTTAGTGATATAAAATTCAAATACAAAATAAAATAAGGTAGTTAATACAAATGGAATTAGGAATTCTAGGTGACATGTGTTTATAATACGCCCACTCACCATTGAAGGATATAAAAGTAAAAATTGGAGATTATAGCAATTCAGATATTCTTACTACTTAAAAAAGAACGATTTCAATATCGCTTATCTGGAATGTCCAATAACAAATCACTCAGAAAGCATTAAAAAACTAGATTCCTCATTAAAAATTCCAAAGGAGACGGTTACTTGCAATTTAAACTATCCCGATATTTTTATTTAGCAAATACTAGTGATTTATGGTCTTTATTTAGAACTAATCCTATGGAGTTTTTAAAATCTCTACCGAGAACCATAAGAAAAACAATTAAACTAACATATAATTCAATTAATAATAAAAGTAGGAACAATTATGGTTTTGGTCGTTATAATTTTTTAAAACGCAATAAAATTAATAATGCGATTATTAGATTTAAAAACCGTTCCATGGAGCCAGGGCTATCCGAAACCCACTTGAGTTATCTAAAGGAAATTATATATCTTTGTAACAGGAAAAAAATCAATTTGACATTCATTTCGATAACCCTACATCCATATTATCTTTCTAATACAAATGAAACCAAACAATTTTTCGACGATTTTTTTAAATAATTTGAGTGGTCAGAACTATTTGGATTACAGAAGTTTTCAATTACCGGAGGATTGTTTTGGAGACTTAACACATTTAAATTATAAAGAAGCGGAGTTATTTTCCCAGAAAATAAAAACCCTAATTGACATAATGTGATCTTCATTTAATAATTAAAATATAAGTCCAATTTTAGTTATTAAAAGATATTTAACGCTGTTAAATTTTTGCAAGGACAAAAAAATATTTACTTTCTTAATTTACCTTGATAAGTATTGTATTTAAATTTACTTGCAGTAACAAATTAAAATAGCTTTAATAAAACTCAGTTAATCAGTTTTAAAATATTATACACTATTCAACAAACAATTTTTATCTGCTAATTTGAAGAATTAAATTACAATTACAAATATTCTGTTAGAAGAAATTAAATAAAGAATCCACAATTGTGGATTCTTTATTTTTAAGTGAGAATGGTTATTTTAACAATATCATTTTATTAATTGCTCTAAATGATCGTTCAGATATTTCAGATTGACTAGTTAAAACATAGAGATAAATACCTGATGTTAAGTTACCTGCATTAAATTCATATCGAAATCTTCCAGTGGACATATATTCATTATCAAGAAGTACCGCTACCTCTTTCCCAAGTAAATCATAGATTTTAAGTTGAGAGGTCGATTCTTCAGGAATATCAAACACAATAAATGTTGAAGGATTAAATGGATTTGGATAATTGTTATGCAATTTGTAATCAGTTGGTACTTCATCAAAAGACTCTAAGTTATTGACTCCAACAGAAAGGTCTTGCGTAACCGTAACAGTTCTTGTAATACCACCACCATTAACTGATATTGTTCCAACTCTTTGATTGACAGTAATATTTTCTTCAATGTTAACTCTAATTGTCTCGTCTCCGATTCCACTTACTGGAGTAAAAGATAACCAATCCACATCTTTGCTAATTGTCCAACTTACGTTCGCAATTATATCAAATATTACACTATCAGCTTCATTCCCAACTTCTTGATTCACTGGTAAAACTGTTAAGTTATTTACTGCGGCTTGTTTAACTGTAGCAGTTCTCGTAATTCCTTCACCAATAATTGATATTGTTCCAACTCTCTCTCTATCTGTATTATTTGCATCATAACTTGCCGTCAGAGTCTCATTATTTGCTCCATTTTGGGGACTTACTGTCAGCCAATCTGCATCATCATTTATACTCCAACTAATATTGGAACTTACTTCAAATGTTGTGCTGTCTGCTTTATTTGCAACATCCTGATTTGCAGGACTTACTATTAATTGATTACCAGCTGGAGCTTGAGTAACCGTTACCATCTTGATTATCCCTGCACCAATGATAGAAATTGTTCCAACCCTTGCACTATCCACAACATTTTCATCATAACTTGCCGACAACATTTCATTATTGGAACCATTTGTATGACTTAGTGTCAGCCAATCTGCATCATCATTCACAATCCAATCTATGGTTGAAGTTATTTCAAATGTTGTACTATCAGATTGACTACCAACATCTTGATTCATTGGAGCTATTTCTAGATAATTAATACTTGAGCCAATATGAACAGCCGCAGTTTCTGAGAATGGGTAATTTTGATCACCATCATATGCAAATACCCTGTATACATATATCCCATCCAGTAAATTTGCTTCATCTGTAAATGACCTTACATTCGTATCAGCAATTTTCCCTCCATCTGGTCTTGCCCAGGCACCGAAATTATCTTGTCGCTCTAATTTAAATCCCACTATACTATTTGAACTGGAATCAAATTCCCAATTTACGTTAACTGTACCGTTTAATACAATTGCAGTTACATTCTTGGGATTCGGCAATACTCCAGATGGTTCTCCATTTCCTACAATTATTTGTCTCTCTTGGCTAATAAGAGAATTTTGACCAGGAGGTTCAAGAAATGCTTGGACTAGATAATAGTATTTTTCTCCTGTCTGTAAATTATTGTCTACAAAACTACGTGCACTTGGGTCAAAAAACTTTCCTCCAGTTGGTCGCGTCCAAGGTTCCAGACCATCTGGACTTCTATAGACCTTAAATCCACTTATTGTAGAACTTGAATTCCATTCCCAAGTTAATGTAACCGATGTACCGCTCGAGGAAACATTAAAATTCTTTGGTTGATTTGCCCTTAAATCAGTTAAATCAATATTATCTGCTGATAATGCTTGAGTAACAGTTACATCCCTTGTTATTCCAGCTCCACTTACTGTAATCGTTCCGGTTCGTTCACTTGTCGTTGTATTTTCATCATAATTTACTGTGAAGCTTGCATCGTTTGAGCCACTTGTTGGACTTACTGTTAACCAACTTAATGACTCAT
>SWCC01004771.1_pt1 | contig 44694 bp, 30 predicted proteins | sample 4692971 | NCBI WGS metagenome assembly SWCC01 (sample SAMN10267277, study PRJNA491770) | bioreactor metagenome | isolation source: DHS bioreactor inoculated with subseafloor sediment | place: Japan: off Shimokita Peninsula | collected 2006-08 | reverse complement strand
GATCCTTATGTAGGTGCAAGTACACTTGAATCAATTTATGAGCTTGCCGGTAATTCTCGAAGAAGAGTTGATTTTGTAAATCTTCCACCTAAATGTACAATTTATATATTTACAGCAAGCGGTAAACTTGTTAAAAAGATTGAACATGATGGGGCATTTGATGAAGGTCGGCATCCTTGGGATTTAACATCCGAAGATGGACCTGAAGTAGCATTTGGTATGTACTTCTTTGTTATGGAAGCTAAGGGCTTAGAAACACAAAGAGGAAAATTTGCTATTATTAAATAGTATCAATTTTCGCAATTAGAATAATTTAATTCCAGTTTCCACCTTTTGGGATACCGGAAACGTCTATTAAATGATGTTATGAAAAGGAGCATTATTATTTGTCTTTTCAAAATATAATTATACTTTTGAAAGTTAACAACTAAATTTCGTAAGTGATATTAAATAGGAATTCTAAGTTATGATAAAATTATTATCTCTATTTCTAGTTACAGTTTTATTCACATCATGTACTAAAACAGATTACGATAACAGTAAAATGAAACATCTATCTATTATAAATGAGGAATTCATTTACGAAATTGAAGATGCATTAACTCCTCAGTGTCATGCATCAACTATAGCTGCATCTGGAGATGTAATACTAGCAGCTTGGTTTGGTGGTACTGAAGAGAAGAACGATGATGTTGGTATTTGGGTCTCTAGTAAAGTAGATGATAAGTGGTCGATCCCTGCTGAAGTTGTAAACGGTATCCAGGAGGATGGAAGTAGGTTCCCATGCTGGAATCCGGTACTATTTCAACCAAATGAAGGACCTCTATTTTTATTCTATAAAGTTGGTCCGAGTCCTAAAGAATGGTGGGGCTTATATGTAACCTCAAATGATGATGGAAAGAGTTGGTCCGAACCTATTACACTACCAGAAGGAATTTATGGCCCAATTAAAAATAAATCTGTTCAACTTGCTAATGGTGATATATTATCTCCAACAAGTACTGAACATGATGGATGGAAGGTTCAGATTGAGCGTAGTACAGATTTAGGAAAGACATGGACCACAACAGGTGATTTAAATGATGGAGTTGAATTCGGGGCAATACAACCGTCCATTTTAATTCATCCTAATAATACTTTGCAAATACTAAATAGAACAAAGAATGAAGTTATCACGGATTCTTGGTCATATGATAGCGGTCTTAATTGGAGCAAAATGGAATCTATTGGTTTGCCAAATCCAAATTCCGGAATTGATGCTGTAACATTAGAAGATGGTAGGCATTTATTGGTTTACAATCCAACAGATAAAAATTGGGGGGATCGGGTACCACTATCAATAGCAATTTCAGATGACGGAAAAGGGTGGCAAAATATATTGGATCTTGAGCCGATTACTGATCCTGAAACCGTAGCTGATGAAGAATATTCGTATCCTTCAGTTATTCAAACTTCTGATGGCCTAGTCCATGTAGTTTATACATGGAATAGAAAAACAGTAAAATATGTTGTTTTGGACCCAACTAAAATTAAATAGAAAGTTAATAATAGAGTAATTGGATAATGGAATGAAAAATCTATTTGTACTATTTCTGTCATCAATATTAATATTCTCAATAACAATTTCTGCTAGAGGGTTGGAAGCGGGAGCTGCTTATCGAATAATAACTCCAAATCCTTTGATCCCAGTTTCAGGTGGTGTAGGGATTCCTAATCCAGCATCAATAAAAAAAGGTGAACTAACTTCTCGGGCCTTGGTGCTCTCTAATGTTGATACAAAAATTGCAATTGTGGCAATAGATAATCTTGGAGTTCCAAAAATAATTGGTGATAGAATTCGTGCTTTGGTTCCAGAGCTAAAACCAGAAAATATCTTAATTGGTGTTTCGCATACACATAGTGCGCCGGATGTTTATGGATTTACAGATGAAGAAGGTAATTCTGGCACAGACTTGAAATATATTGATTGGTTAGTTGAACAAACGGCAGAAGCAATAAATGAAGCACTCAATAAATTAGAACCAGCACAACTTAAAATTGCTGTTGGAGAAGCCAAAGGCAAAATAGCTTATAACGCATATGCTACAAAGTTGTATGATCCTAGATGCGGTGTAATACAACTAGTTTCTCTGGATAATAAAGTAATCTCAACTATAGTAAATTACGCAGTTCACCCAGAAGTTATTGGCAGTGAAGAAGGAATATGTACTCCAGATTTGATTGGTCCGCTTTATGATAGAATTGAATCGAAAATTGGAGGAGTTGCAATATTTATGAATAGTGCAATCGGTGGGATGGTTACAGCTGATAATAGAATTGAAAATGATGGAGAGATTAAAACCTGGGAAGAATGTATCAGAATAGGTGAATTGCTTGCGGATGAATCGCTAAGAATAATTAGTGAAGCAAAAATTCAGAAAGAGCCAACCATACTATGTTCTAGTAAAGATTTTAAACTACCAATTGATTCAGATTTAATGAAATACATTCTTAACCACACAACAGTTGATTACAAAATGTCGACCGATGGGACTGTAACTACTAGAATGAATTTATTAAATATTGGAAGTGCACAGGTAATTACGATTCCTGGAGAAGCGTTGCCTAATATTGGCTTTTATATAAAGCGACATATGAAAACTAAATATCCCTTTGTATTTGGCTTAACCAATGACGCGTATGGTTACATCATCACCAAAGAAGATTATAATAGTTTTAAAACATACAACTATATAACTAGAACTAGTTTAGGCGAAAGGACAGCAGAAATTGTTGTTAACACGGCTCTTGAATTAATTAATGAAAATCCTGGTGCAGAGTAAACTGTGCAAAATTTTTATCCTAGTGGGGAGTAAATGAAGTTATTGATTTTGATATTGTTCGTATATATGAATTCTATAGTCTATTCACAACAAAATATTAGTATAGATGGGAGTTTTGATGATTGGATAGACATACCTGTTGCAGTTAAAGATTCGGCTGATAATGTACATGATACTGATGGTTATCCTGAAGGGGGTGAGCCTGCAGAATATATTGAATATTCTGATGTTGATCTTCTTGAGGTGAAGTTTACTAATGATGACACTACTCTTTACGGATACATGAAAGCATCCGGCATTATTGGAAGAACCTCAGCAGATTCACTCGGACATTCAAAGAGTGGACGGTACTATTTTATTTTTACTATTGATGTGGATGATAATGATACAACAGGATATCCTTTAAGAGAAGGAGGATATTATCCTGACAGTAAAGGTTACGATATGAATATGGAAGTTGAGTTCTATAATGGTGCATTTAACACTGGACATTATCTAAACCATGAATATATTTCCGAAGCTGATTATAATGCTAATTGGGAAAATGATCTTTCTCAGGGAATTGTTAGATTGGCCCCTGGAACTTATGATTGGTATTCTCAATGGGTAATGTTTTCCGATTCATCATATGTAGTAGTTGAAGATAAAGGCCCGGTATATCAAGGTATTATTGAAATAGCAATTTCAGAAGACGGACACGAAGCTGAAATGTCAGCACCTTTCTGGGGATTTTTGAAAACTCCTGAAGGTGAGAGTATTATTGGCGTTAACCAATCAATAATTGTGTCAGCCTCTCTTGAAGCAAGTGGTGAACTTTCTGAAGAAGCTTTTAACCTTGGTTATGTACCTGGTAGTAAATCAGTTTGGGGTTCAAATACAGCTGAACCATTTAAATACCAGATAGTTTCTGATATTGTATCAGTGAATGAAAAATCAATAACCATTCCGGATATTGTTGCTTTAAATCAAAATTACCCAAATCCATTTAATCCAACAACAAATATTAGTTTTGCAATACCAAAAGAAATGGAAGTAAAAATTATTATTTATAACTCTCTTGGCCAAAATGTAAAAGAGCTAATAAATGGCAAAATGGGCGCCGGTAATCATACTATTAAATTTAACGCGTATGATTTGCCTAGTGGAATTTATTTTTATCAAATGATAACATCGGAGTTTACTCAAACAATGAAAATGATATTAATGAAATAGATGGCAATATCATTTAGTTCATTAATGGTATTCTTTATATTTGTCATTTCGTAATGAGCTGTTTTTGCGATTGAGAAATCTGAAGAAATATTTAGTTGTCAGATTTCTCACCAATAATATATTCGTGAGAAGAATTAAGGTAAATCTAAAGAACTATTTTAATATTAAATTTCTTGGCGAATTATTAATATAAAGAATAATTTCCCAGGAAATTCTTATGCTTTATAAAATGATAACTCAATCCCTAAATATTCTTATCATAATACTATTTTTATTGATCTCAAATCTTAATGCCCAAAGCACAATTGAAGACCTTGATGTTTTAGCTTCTTTTAGTTTCTCAATTATGAGCGATAATAAAGGATATTCAGTTGAAAATCCTCATATGTACAAATGTGATAAATGGATAAAAGAAGCTGGCGATAAATTTATAATTGGTTTGGGTGATCATGTAAAAGATAATAGGGAAAATCCTTTTTTAGATTTAATCAAAAATGACACTCTTTGGCATAACACATTTTATCCTAATGTTGCTGATGGTGAAAATGAATTTTGGGGAGAAGATCAAGGTGATTGGGGGGCAGGTGCTCCTATTCTTGATTATGTAGATTTAGAGAAAAGAGGAAATGTAACAATTAGAAGTAATAAATGTGAGTACTATGTGATTGAAGAACACAATGGGATAAAAGTTCATATAATTCAATTACACTATTCTGATAATCCGCCAGACCCCACCATTGCTTTAAACGAAAGTACCAGAGAGTATCTAATGTTTCTTTTAGATAGTATTAATAAAACTGATAATGATATTATTGTAGTTCTCGCTCATAATGGTGCATGGGTTGACCAGCTTAATGAATATAGAAAATTAAAATTGATGAATAAAGCGGATCTAATATTAGGTGCTACTTCACATGCTTATAAAAGGTATCATTTTTTAGATGAATCCGTTAATACCGGGGCTGTGGCGTTTAATACCGGATCGGTTGGGAATAGTGCAGATAATGGATTTTTACAAGTTCATGTTCTCAAAAATCCTACTAGAATGATTGTCCAGTACCAGCGAACTAAATATGATAAAAGAAAATTGCAAGACCAGGGATTTGCTTTTGAGAAAGTAATAAATGGTAATATTAGAGAAATGGAATGGGATTCCAATTTACATAATGTTTCGAATTGGAATGCTCCAATTCCTAAAATTTCGAACGAACTACTAAATATTGCTAATAAGTTTAATGAGTACGATGTTGTTTTAAAACCAGATAAAAATGCTCCTGAATGGTGGGCTGGTGCCCCATCAGTAGTAAGAGATAATGATGGGATTTTCTGGATGGCTGCTAGAATGCGTTCCCCGGAATATCCGCGAGGATTGCGTGGTTATGAAATTAGAATATTAAGAAGTGAGAATGGAATAAATTATCAAAAGTATCATTCCATATTTAGAGAAGATATCCCAATACCCGGATTTGAAAGACCAAGTTTACTTATTGATCCAGTAACACAAAAATTTAAATTATATGTTTGTGGTCCATGGAAGGAAGGCCCTTGGTCAATAATTAAATTTGATGATGTTTATGATCTTAAAAACATTGCTCCAATATCTGCTCATCCAGTAATTGTGGCACCCATAAAAAAATATACAAGAGATGTATCTGTAAAAGAATACAAAGACCCAGTTATATTTTATGCTAATGAAAAATATCAATGTTATGTGACCGGGTACATTCGGAAGAATGAAAGAACATTCCATTTTGAAAGTGATGATGGTGAATCGTGGAAATCGGTTGGAGATGTAAATCAACCGATAATGGACTTAAGCAGTTGGCATAATTTTTTTGTAAGACCGGCATCAGTTTTGCCTTTGGGCATAGGATATTTATTTATTTATGAAGGCTCAAGTACTCAATGGTTTGATCCAGTCTATAATATTGGCACTGGATTTGGACTTACATTTGACCTTCACAATATTATTGATTTAACAAAATCACCTTTGCTTTTGAGTTCGACACCTGGTGATTTTTATACATTTCGTTATTCGCATTGGATTTGGGTTGATAGAGAAGTTTGGGTATATGCTGAAGTTGCAAATGAAAATAATTCTCATGAAATAAGATTGTTCAGAATACCAATAAATTAATTTTCAACTAAACCTTTATTTATAAGTAAAAATTCATTTAGGAGTTTTATTATGATCAATAGCGTCAAACATCACAATTTTTTACGAAATTTACCATTTGTGTTTATAGCTCTTGTTACAGTTTTGGCATTACCTCAATGTTATGGTCAGGATACTGAAAAAAAAGAGCCGTCAACTGCAATCTGGGGTCAGGATCCAGTTGTTATTACACCCGGTAGAGAAAATGCACCGCCATCAGATGCAATTGTTCTTTTTGATGGAACCAATTTAGATGAATGGGAAAGCACTAAAGGCGGGGAAGTAAAATGGAATTTAGAAGATGGTGGAATGACCGTAGTTAAAAAATCTGGCAGCATTAGAACTAAAAGGTCTTTCGGGGATTGTCAACTTCATATTGAATGGAAAAGTCCGGCAGTTGTTGTGGATGACTCCCAAGACAGGGGAAATAGTGGTGTCTTTTTTCAAGAGCGTTATGAAGTGCAAGTTTTAGATTCTTATGAAAATATTACTTATTCGAATGGTATGGCAGGTAGTATTTATAAACAACATATTCCACTAGTAAATGCATGCAGAGAGCCAGGTGAATGGCAGACTTATGATATAATATTTGCTGCCCCGGTATTTAAAGAAAATGGTGAACTTGAAAAACCCGGTTATTTTACTGTCATGCAAAATGGTGTCTTGATCCAAAATCATGTTGAACTAAAAGGACTCACGGTTCATTCTGGCAAACCACATTATGAAAAACATAATTCAAAAGAGCCTATCTCATTGCAAGATCATGGTTGTTTTGTAAGTTACCGAAATATTTGGATACGTGAGCTTTAAGAAGCATATCTTTCAAATACTTTAGAATGTAAATACGAGCTTAACTAAGCAATATATACTCATTTGGAAATAGTTTATATGAAATCAAAAAACACAATATTACTAATTCTTCTTCCTTTTTTCTTTTTCTCAAATCTGACAGCTAATGAGAATTGGCAAATAATAATCGGTAGTAAATTTTTAAGTGATGAAGCAATTAATGTAGCTTTGGAAGATATAAAGATAACTGGTGCCAAATATGGGATCGAATTTATTATTACTGATGATAGTGCGCCAATAGGAAAGAACTCGATTCTGGTTGGCAATAAAAGTAAAAATGAAAATGTAAAAAACCTTGCGGGTAAAAATCTGATTCAACTTGTGGATCTCACCGAAGATCAGGCTTTCCAAATAATTACCAAAAAGATTAATAACAACAATTTGATAATAGTTTCTGGAGGGTCAATAATTGGTGATGTTAACGGAATATTCTGGATTATCGACAGATTAAAAGTTAATGGAAGTATTCCTGATATCAATACAATAAGGGAGCCGGAACTTAAAATCCGTTTCTCTGGAGGTGGATCAAAATCTCAAATACGAAGAGCATTACGTTACGGTGCTACTTGGGTTTGGGGCAACCATAGTGTTAATAATTTGGTGCCATGGGATTCTGAACCGGAAAGGACAGAAAATGCAAAGAACAGAGAAGAATTAAAAGAACTGATTGACTATGCCCACTCTTTGCATCTGAAATGTATTGTGTATGAAGATGAGTTTTCATACCACCCAACGCTCTTAGAAGAATTTGGGGCGACACTTAATCCTGAAGATCCTGCATTTTGGAATGCTGTTCAAGCTAAATATCGCCGTTTGTTTGAGGTAATGCCTGAAATTGATGGTGTTCGTCATCGTACGGGAGAATCAACTAGGGTCGGCGGCAGTTTAAAATCATTCGATGTGATGCATGCGGGAGATAGCGACTGGAGCCTGGCAAAACGCTATCGAACATGGATTAAAAAGATATACGATGTTGTGGTTGGTGAGTTTGATAAAATTTACTACCAGCGTACATGGGTTACAAGTTCTCATGAACAGCATTCAATGGCTGAAGTATATGAAAAAATATTTACTGACGATATTCCAGTTAAAAATTTGTATATGTCGCCATACATGAGTACCACCGACCGATATTTTCATCAGCCGTATAATCCAACATTTAACAAGACACCACATAACATGATAGTTTTATTGGCACCGCTTAATTATCATGGAAATAACAATTGTGGTATTCTTCCTACATTCCCGGGGACCTATTTTCAAGGGGGGTTAAAAACATATTTATCTGTAGAAAACACTAATTGTAAAGGAGCTGATTTCGGCTCACAGCCTAAAGATAATTGGGATACATATTCATTGACATCATATACCGCTTACCGGCTTACGTGGGAACCTCATATTGATGTAGAAGAGATTGCCCATGATTTTTCGGCAATGTATTTTGGGGCAGAAGCAGCAGATGATTTGGCTGCACTACTTATGCTTACTCCAAAGATTTATAAATATGGAATGTATATAGCTCCAGCAGCTCACGGACAATTTGCTTCATTAACCCATTTGAGGTTGACTACTTTCCCAGCAAAAGGATTACCAAATCTTGATAGTGGGCGTAAGCATATGGAGTTCCTCTACAACATATATTTACGCTGCCGTCCATGGATTGAGGAAACCAATATTTATCTTGACCATGGCTTAAAATTAGCCAATGAGGCGAGGAGTCTCGCTAATAGAGCTATCACCAAAATATCTGACCAAAATAAAAAAGAGCTAATTAAAAACAATGCAGAGATGACATACAGACTTGTTGAAGTTAATAATTATTATGTTAAGGCAATTATCAGCTATTTCCAATACAGAGAAAAGCATTCGATTGAACACAAATATCAATTAGCTAAATATTCAGAAATGTTAAAAATTGCTATGCAAACCTTTAGAAGTATTCCAGGTTTTTTTTACCGACTTGACGGAATTGAACAGCTTCAAGTTAATATAAACTCTGCATTAGAAAATGTAGAAAAAGCAGAAGAAATACTTGTCAATGCACCCGATGATGACGGTATAGATGAACTGATTGACGATCAGCAGGCAAAATATGAAGAAGTACTTGAAAAGTACAAAGACGAAGCAGTTAAAATTGTCTATTGGCAAGGCAGGGTAGATGGGCGTGATTTGATTAAAGTTAAAGGAAATGATATCGAGATCGAGCACCTTCGCTATGATGAGATTCAAGAAACAAGTGAGGAATTTTTTACTGCATTACCTGCAAAAGATTACACGGTTATCCCAGCAGATATTCAATCGAGGTCGTTTGGTCCATTTGTATTGGAACAGCCATCAGCACAAAATGATTATACTGTAACACTTTATTTATCAGACTCCCCAATGCATGGATATAGCTGGTGGAAATTTGAATTGTATTATATACCGCGGTCACCTGAAGAACTAGGCCTTACAGCCCCATGGAGGAAATAGTTTATGATTTACAAAGTATTATTTTTAACTACTATGTTGTTACAGGTTTTACTTTTCTCCGGATGCGGCAATAAGCATTCCAATAATTCAGTAAAAGAAATTGTGTTGCGCCTAGAACCAGATGAGGGTAATCCAAGAAACAGCGAAGGAGATTTTATAAAATTAAAAGATGGCAGAATACTTTTTGTTTATACACACTTTACAGAAGGTTCCGGTGATAATGCTGGTGCTCATCTTGCAGGACGCTATTCTGCTGATGATGGAAAAACCTGGACAGCAGAAGATGAAATAATATTGAAAAATGAAGGGGACATGAATACTATGTCCGTTTCATTGTTCCGATTATCAGATGAAAGCATCGTTTTGTTTTATTTAAGAAAAAATTCGGAATCTGATTGTATTCCATATATGAGAACATCACATGATGAAGCAAAAAGTTGGAGTTCGGCAACAAGGTGCATTCCTGATAGTGGATACTTTGTGGTAAATAATGATAGGGTTATCATTCTTAAATCAGGTAGAATAATATTTCCAGTTTCCCTCCATAAAACTCATGAAACCGAAACTACTAATATTGGTAAGATCAGATGCTATTATTCTGACAATGAGGGAGAAACATGGAAAAAAGGGGAGGATGCATCAAACCCTGATCAAGCAACGACTCAGGAACCTGGAATTATTGAATTAAAGGATGGTAGGCTGATGGTGATTTGCCGTACTGAGTCAGGAACTCAATATTTTTCATATTCATCCGATGAAGGAGAAAGCTGGTCTGCACTTAAACCCAGTAATATTAAATCGCCTCTCTCTCCTGCGTCCATTGAACGGATTCCTCAAACTGGGGATCTGATGCTTGTTTGGAACAACAATTATAAAGCTATACGGGATGGAGGAAATCGAACACCTTTTAATCTGGCTATCTCAAAAGACGAAGGGGAAACTTGGGAAAAAATTAAGCCAATTGAAAGCCATCCAAATGGATGGTATTGTTATACTGCTATAGAGTTTGTTGGAGATCATGTTCTACTTGGACATTGTGCCGGTGATCGAACTAAAACTATTGGTCTGGCGACTACCCAGATAACACGTTTGAATTTAGATTGGATTTATAGTGATGCAACATCCACTCCAACTATTAATGCGGACAGCAGCGATGTTGTTGAGTTAAATTGTAATGATAATGAAGCGAAAATATATTTCAGTCTTGAACGAAAAATTCCAAATATATTATATGATTCGCCGATTACAATTTCACGAACCACACCTTTATGGATTCAGGCAAAAGTAGAAGGGAAAAGTAAGAGTGAACTTATTACAACCTATGTTGGAACAAATGTATTTCAACCATCTTTAGAAGTGCCTAGTAGCAGAGGGCAAGGTTTAACTTATGATTATTATGAAGGTATTGTCTCTACAGTTAATAGCATTGAAAATTTAATTCTTAAAGGAAGAGATGTTATTGGAGAATTTAAAATTGATAATCGACAGATGGATACGAACTATGCTTTTATATTCAAAGGTTTTCTTACAATTCCAGGGGATGGGAAATATACTTTTTATCTTGTCTCAAATGATGGTAGTGTGCTGTATTTAGATGATCATGAACTAATCAATAATGATGGTGCTCATTCAATGCAAGAGGAATCTGCTGATATTTCTCTGCTTAAAGGTAAACATAAAATTGTTCTTAAATATTTTCAAATGTTGGGGGGACAAGGTTTGATTCTTTCATGGAAAGGTCCAGGATTTGACAAAAAAAATATTCCAGAATCAGTTTTATCTTACTAGTTAAAATATGTATAAAAATTAAAATATGGATTTGTTATGCTAAAAAATGTATTGACAATATTAGTAGCGAGTTTTCTTTCAATATTTCTTCTTCAATTCTTCGGATGCAGTAATGAGAATTTGGGTGATTTAGAAAAAGAGGTTGTATTGCGTCTAGAACCTCAAGAGGGTAATCCCAGAAACAGTGAAGGTGATTTTTTAACATTAAAAGATGGTAGAATTCTTTTTGTTTATACACACTTTACTGCTGGTGCGGGAGATAATGCTAATGCATATTTAGCTAGTCGTAATTCAGATGATGATGGTAAAACATGGACAGAGGAAGATATTACTATTGTTCCCAATGAGGGGGGGATGAATGTAATGTCAGTTTCTCTTATTCGCTTAAATAGTGATAAAATTGCATTGTTTTATATGAGAAAGAATTCAGAAACAGATTGCCTTCCTGTAATGAGAATCTCAAGTGATGAGGCAACTACTTGGAGCGAGCCAATTGTTTGTGTAGATGAACCAGGTTATTACGTGATGAATAATGATAGAGCTGTTAAACTAAATAATGGACGAATTGTATTACCATTGGCGCTGCATAATACACCTGATATTAATGAATGGTTTAATGGCAGAATAATATGCTATTATTCAGATGATGATGGGAATTCTTGGATAAAAGGAAACGAAATTGCAAATCCAAAGAATGTAACTTCTCAAGAGCCTGGAATAATTGAGTTAAAGGATGAAAGAGTAATGCTCTTTTGCAGAACTAATCTTGGTGTTCAATATTTTGCATACTCAGATGATAATTGTGAAACTTGGTCTGAATTAGAACCAGGCAACATAAAATCACCACTATCGCCTGCATCAATTGAACGTATTCCTCAAACTGGTGATTTATTATTAGTCTGGAATAATAATTATAAACCTGGTTCGAATGGTGGAAAGAGAACTCCCTTCAATCTTGCTATCTCAAAAGATGAAGGTAAAACATGGATAAAAAGTAAAACTATTGAAAGTGATCCATTTGGATGGTATTGCTATACCGCAATTGAATTTATTGAGGATAATATTCTTTTAGCTCACTGTGCTGGTGATACAAAACTTTTTGGGGGGTTAGAAACAACACAAATCACTCGATTGAATTTGGATTGGATAAATCTAGATGCTACTCCCGCACCTTACGTTCAGTTAAACAAAAATGGAATTGTGGAGTTATCTTGTGAAGAAACGGATGCTACAATATACTATTCAATTGATAATAATTTCCCTTCATTAGAAGCAAATCAAATATATAGTGGACCAATAAGGGTAGAAAAAACTAAAATTTTATTTATGTATGCATTAAGCGATGGTAAAACCAGCAGTGATCTTATTTCGACTTTCGTCGGTGAAGATGTATTGCAACCCGCTCTTAAAAATGTGATTATTACCGGACCAGGTTTGAATTATGAATATTTCAATGGAGAATTTAGTAGTACTGAAGAAATCAAAGACGTAAAATTAGATAAATTTGGAATTGTTTCAAATTTTTCTATTCCAAGTAAAGAAATGGAAACAAACTTTGCTCTTATATATGATGGTATGATTCAGATTCATGAAGATGGTTTGTTTAATTTTTACATTGAATCAAATGACGGGAGTGTACTTTTTATAGATGATGAAAAAGTAATTGACAACGATGGTTCACATAAGGCAACTGAAGAGATGGTATCAATATCTTTAATGAAGGGTATGCATAAAATTACTCTTAAATATTTTCAAGCTGGCGGTGGGAAAAAACTAAAGGTTTATTGGAGTTCTAAAGATTTTGATAAGAAAAAAATTACTGATTCATTATTATTTCATTAAAAATTAAATCGAGAGTAAAATGCAAAAAAAAATATTATTTGTATTTGTTATTAGTCTGTTTTCATTGTTTTTACTTCAATGTACAAGTGAAAATACTAACAGTGAAAAAAGTGATTTAAGATTAGTTGGTCCACAAGAAGATGGGAGTTTTGTAGTCCCAAGTAATCAAACATTGCGGCCCGCGGGAAAGCAAATTTATTTCCCGGGTAGACCTGTTGATATGGCTTTTAGTCTTGACAATAAATGGCTTGTAGTTTTGAATAAAAGTTCATTAGAACTTATTAGTGTGAGGGATTCCTGTGTTAAAAATTCATTACATATCGGTGGTGGAACGTCTTTCAAAGGGCTTTCTTTTTCTGAAGATGGGAAATACATTTACGCAAGTCAAGCTCGTGATAGAATTGTTAAATTAAAAATTACTGAGAATAATGAACTTAAATTAGTAGAGTCTATCGTGTTTCCAAAACCTGAAGTTGGTGGACATCCAGTTCCCGGTGGTTTTACCTTGTCTAAAGATAATACAGAATTGTACGTTCCTCTTAACAGAAGTAATTCTCTAGCTATTGTTAATATTAAGACCAAATTAATAAAAGAAATTCAAGTTGGAGTTGCTCCATTTGAAGCAGTATTATTTTCAAAGAATAAAGCTTACGTTAGTAATTGGGGTGGAAGAAGAGTAGAGCAAGGTGAATCTAGTTACAAGTCTTCAGGAACAGAAGTTTTAGTTGATCCAAAAACTGGAATAGCAAATAATGGGACAGTTTCGTTGGTTGATCTAAAAGCTGGTAAAGAGATAAAGAGTATTGAAGTTGGTTTGCATCCAACTGCAATGGTGTTAAGTTCTAATGATGAACACTTATTTGTAGCATGTGCAAATAGTGATTTCATTTCTGTTATTGAAACTAGCACTAATAGTGTAATTAATGAAATTTCTGTTAAACTGGATAAATCGTTGCCTTTTGGAAGTGCACCAAATGCATTAACAATTAGCAAGGATGGTAAATTTTTATATGTAGCAAATGGTACAGATAACGCAATTTGTGTTATAGATTTAGCAAACTCCAATAAGGTTTTAGGTTTTATTCCAACTGGTTGGTATCCAGGTTCAGTGATTTTAGATAGTGAAGAGAAAAATCTGATAATAGCTAATACAAAAGGTATTGGCTCTAGAAATTTGAATCCAGATAAAAAGGGTTATAACTCACACAATCATTTAGGATCTATTTCAATATTACCCGTCCCAGACAAAACACAGCTTTTAAAAATGACTTCTGTTGTGAAAGAGAATAATTCATTTGCTAAAACACAGAAAAAAAATGAGAATATAGATAATGAGAATGGGCCAGTTACAATTCCTCAATTCCCTGCACAAACTTCTCGCTTCAAACATGTTGTCTATATTATAAAAGAAAATAGAACCTACGATCAAGTTTTTGGCGATATGCCTCAAGGTAATGGAGATACATCATTAGTTCACTTCGGAAGGGAAGTTACACCAAATCATCATGCTCTAGCAGAAGAATTTGTATTGATGGATAATTATTATTGTAGTGGAATATTAAGTGCTGATGGCCATCAATGGACAGATGAAGCGTACGTGACTGATTACATTGAGAAATTCTTCGGAGACTTTCCAAGAAGTTATCCATATAGTGGAGGTGATCCTATAGCTTATTCTCCTGCTGGATTTATTTGGGATAATGTGCTTAATCATGGACTAACTTTTAGAAATTATGGCGAATTTGTATCGGCAATAATTGAACCTAAAACTTCAACATTTTCAGAAATATTTGATGATTATAAGAATGGCACGAACAAAATTAAAATTAGAGCAAAAGTAAATCTTCCGCAATTAGAAGAATATACATGTCCGACATTCATTGGTTTTCCTGAGAAAGTATCTGATGTATATCGTGCTGGTGAATTTATTAAGGAATTAGAAGAGTTCGAAGAAAATGATAACTTCCCAAACTTTATAATTATGCTTCTTCCCAATGATCACACTTCTGGTACTCGACCTGGTTTACCTACTCCTCGCGCTGCAGTTGCAGATAATGATCTTGCATTAGGTAGAGTTGTTGAAGCTATATCAAAAAGTAAATTTTGGAATGAGACATGTATTTTTGTTACTGAGGATGATCCTCAAGCTGGGCTTGATCACGTAGATGGACATAGAACAGTTGGATTGGTTGTAAGTCCGTACACCAAAAGAGGGGAAGTAGTATCAACCAACTATACACAAATAAATATGTTTCGTACTATCGAAAATATATTAGGTATTCCTCCACTTAATCAATTTGATTTAGCCGCATTACCAATGAATGATTGTTTTACAGAACAGGGCGATTTTACATCTTACAATGCTCGCCCAAATAAAATATCACTTGAAGAGTTAAATCCTTCTTTGGCAGAAATTACTGGTAAACAGCTTCATTTTGCACAGAAATCATTAGAGCAAAATTTAGATGAGTATGATCAAATTGAAGAGGATATATTCAATAGAATTATTTGGCATTCAGTCAAAGGTTATGATGTACCATATCCTCTAATTTCAACTAAAAATTAATTCTATGAGAAAATTACTCCAAAATGCAATAAATAAAATAAAATATAATGCATTATGACCTAGATAGTAATTCAAGTTTACTTTAAAATAAATACTTCAGTTAATAATTAATTTGGCTTCTTAAAAAAAAATATATAATTTACTTTTACATTTTAGACAAACGATTGTCTTTGTGTTTATTTAATGATTTGCAAAATTTCTAAGTGATTTTATTTGTAAATATTTCAATAATAATTATTCAAATTAAAGAGGGAAATTCATGAAAAAGATTTTATTATTTTTGCTCATATCTGTGTTTATTATTTCATGCAATTCTGAAGGAAAAGAAAACACTTCGAATGATCAAGCTAAAAATGAATCATCAAAATCGGATTGGATTCAATTGTTTAATGGTGAAGATCTTGATGGTTGGTTTGTTCATGGTAAAGCTACATGGGATGTACGTGATGGAATAATGACCGGTGATGGTGGAATGGGACATATTTATACAAATGCTGAAGTTGCTGATTTTGAAGTTCAAGGTACTTTTCGCATAAGTGATAAAGGAAATAGTGGCCTTTATTTCCGGGCATATCCCCCTAAAGATAATCTAGATAGCTGGCCTACTGGGTATGAAGCACAAATTGATAATCATCAGGATGCTCATACTGCTTGGATGTGGAAGCCAGGAAAACCTACAGCAAAGGCGAATAAGTTAATTACGAAGGATAATGAGTGGTTTACGATGAAAGTTAAAATGGTAGGTGACCAAATGCAAATATGGGTCAACGATGAACTAATGACTGAATACAAAGATTCTGACCACACTAAAGGACATTTTGCAATACAAGGACATAATCCAGGCCAAATAATTGAAATTAAAAAACTAGCTTATCGAGATTTAGGTAATAAAAAATAAATTTGGTTGTTCAATTCAGTCGTGTTGAAATTTATTGGAGTTGTGCATGAGTGATTCTTTAGTATCAGAAATGCAAGAATATTTAAAAAAGACAAAAAATTATTTAGATAATAATCTAATCCCTTTTTGGGTTGTAAATGCAGTTGAATCTAGATACGGTGGTTTTCAAACCAATTACGATAGAAATGGAAAGCGAACCGATATAACCGAAAAATCTTTTTTGTCACAGTGTCGTAGCATCTTTACAATTTCACACGCCATGCGTTTAGGTTTTAATTGGCCGAATGGAGAGCAAGTTCTGAAACAAGGGATTGAATTTTTATTCGAGAACTTTCGGGATAATGAAAATGATGGTTACTATTGGATTGTAGAAGAAGATGGAAAACCAAAAGATGTAAACAAAATTATTTATGGACATTCATTTTTAATTTATGGTTTATCCGAATATGCATTATTAACGGGAAATGATGAAGCAAAAAATGAAGCAATAAGAATATTTGACCTTCTTCAAGAGAAAGTAGCTGATCCAAAAGATAAGGGGTATTTTGAACATTTTGATCAGTGCTTTAATCTTAAAGGAGCCCGAGGGGATATTGGGACTCATAAATCACTAGATGTTCATATGCATTTAATGGAAGCTTTCACTACACTTTATGAACTTACTCATGCCGAGAATCATAAACAAGCTCTAGTAGAAGTTATTGATTTAATCTTTGATAAAATGGTTGATCAAGATACTGGAACTGGAATGGCTATGTTCACAAATGATTGGGAACCTATATCAAATGTTGAGCTAGATACTGTTTGGGGACGAGATCGTTTTGATGAGGATGGTAAAGCAACAGATATAACATCATATGGCCATAATATTGAATTGACATGGTTGTACCTTCATGCACAAGATGTACTTGGAATACCACGTGAGAAAAGTTTAGATCGTGTTGTGCCAATTTATAATCATACGTATGAGCACGGAGTTGACTGGAAATATGGTGGATTATATGTGGAGGGAAAACGAATGGGAGCTGCTACTGAAGTAACAAAAGAATTTTGGCAGCAAGCAGAGGCCATGATTGGTTTTCTTGACGCATATTTAGTGACTGGTGATAAGAAATATTTGGAAGCGTTCTCAAATATTCATGATTTTGTTTTTGAGAAAATGATAAACTGGGAGCAAGGCGAGTGGTTTGCTTTACTAGCTGAAGATGGAGAACTGATATGGGATTATATGGGTACTAGTTGGAAGGTTTTTTATCATACAATACGTGGTACATGCCAAGTAATTAAAAAGATTGAAAAGATTATAAATAAAGATCAAGTTTAGTTTTATATGTATACAATAACATTATGGGGATATTACTATGAGTGAAGAAAAATCAAGTGGAGATATAACGAGACGTAAATTTATTGGAAATGTTACTCTCGCAACAGCGGCTTTTTCAATCATTCCACGACACGTTATGGGTGGTAAAGGATATACTGCCCCAAGTGATAAATTAAACATAGCAATTATTGGTGCCGGAGGTAAAGGTAAATCTGATATGTGGAGTGTTGCTGCTACTGAAAACATTGTTGCATTGTGTGACGTCGATGATAGAAAAGTTGCTGAAACATTGAAAAAAACAAAGGAAGAAGAAGGTAAGGAAGAATTAGCGGAACAGTTAGAAAAAGTTCCAAAATATAAAGATTTTAGAGAAATGCTGGATAAGCAAAAAGATATTGATGCAGTGACAGTAAGTACGCCTGATCACACACACGCTGTTGCAGCTGCCTATGCAATGAGGCGAGGAAAACATGTATTTGTTCAAAAACCTTTAACCCATTCTGTAAAGGAAGCTAGAATATTAAATTCGATAGCAAAAGAAACCGGTGTAATTACTCAAATGGGAAATCAAGGACATTCACAAGAAGGAATTCGCCTTATTACTGAATGGCTTGCAGATGATGCTATTGGAAAAGTAAACAAAGTTGATTGTTGGACAAACCGACCAGTTTGGGATACTGGAATGGATAGACCAGAAGAAATTCCGTCCGTACCAAGGGATGTAGATTGGAACCTCTGGCTTGGTCCAGCTGAATTCCGCCCCTATCACCCAGATTATATGCCTTGGAGCTGGCGTGCTTGGTGTGAATTTGGAACTGGAGCACTTGGTGATATGGGTGCGCATATTTTTGATATTCCCTACGGAGCTCTAGAACTTGAGTATCCAACATCAATAGAAGCTAGTTCAAGTAAATTTAATGAAGAAAGTTGGCCTGTGTCTGAAGTTTTTCACTATAAATTTCCTGAACGAGGAAATCTTCCTCCTGTAGATTTAGGTTGGTATGATGGTGGTATAATGCCACCTCGTCCTGAAGAGCTTGAACCAGGTAGAAGAATGGGTGACGAAGATGGTGGTGTGTTATTTTATGGAACAAAAGGGAAAATTATGTGTGGTTGTTATGGAAGTAGCCCACGGATTATTCCAGAAACCAAAATGAAAGAATATAAACAACCAGAGAAAACAATTCCACGTTCACCTGGAATTCATGAAGAATGGATTGAAGCAATTAAAAATAATGTGCAGGCAACTTCAAATTTTGAATATGCTTCAAAACTTGTAGAAACTATGATGCTTGGAAATATTGCTATTCGTATGGCTCCGAAATTTGATAAGTTAGAATGGGATGGTATTAAAGGAGAAATTACTAATATTCCTGAAGCAAATGAATGGTTAATCAGAAAATATGCAAAAGGTTGGGAATTATAAAATATTAATTTAATAAATTAATTTACAAAAACCTTCAAGGTGACAAACCTTGAAGGTTTGTTGATAACATAAAAGAATATTTTTCAACATTTTGAACAACCAATTTATTGATATTAAAATCTATCCAATATAAAATTTATGGAGAATATACGAATGGGAAAAGCAGAAGATACAACTATTAATAAAGCAAGATTATTTCTTGGGAGTAATTTTTCTTTAATTTCCACATCTGTTACATTTGCAATTATCGGCGCCATTATGGGTCCACTAAAAGATATTTTTGTTCTTACAAATGCTGAAATAGGATGGATTGGTGGAGCCGCTCTTTGGGGCTTCTCAATAACAATTTTTATCTTCGGTCCATTATGTGATGTGTTGGGTATGAAATTTTTATTACGTCTTGCTTTTGTTGGGCATCTATTAGGGGTCTTAATAATGTTCATGGCCAATGGTTTTTTGTTTCTCTTTATAGGTGCTCTTGTATTAGCTATGGGAAACGGATTAGTTGAAGCTGCGGCAAATCCTCTTGTTGCTACACTTTTCCCAGATAAGAAAACAGAAATGCTAAACAAATTTCACGTCTGGTTTCCTGGTGGAATAGTTATTGGTGGACTAATTTCATTTGGTCTTGACAGTATTGGAATAACAAGTTATCAAATTAAATTATTGGTAATACTTATACCCACATTAATTTATGGCTATTTGTTTTTTAATCAAAAATTTCCATCTACTGAAAGATTACAATCTGGTGTTACTGGTAGTGAAATGATTAAAGCTACGCTAATGAGACCATTATTTTGGATTTTGGTTATTGCAATGATGATGACTGCTTCGATTGAATTAGGTCCAAATCGTTGGATTCCAGCTGTTCTTGAGTCCGCTGGCATACACGGTATTTTAGTTTTAGTTTGGATAAATCTTTTAATGGCAATTATGAGATACAAAGCTGGTCCTGTTGTACATAAATTGTCCCCAACGGGAATTTTAGTTACTTCAGCTATTGTAAGCGGAATTGGATTGTACTGGTTAAGTTATACTGAGACTCTAACCATGGCTATCCTGGCTGGGACAGTTTTTGCTTTAGGTGTCTCTTATTTTTGGCCAACTATGTTAGGGGTTACATCTGAACGTATTCCGAAAGGTGGCGCTTTAGCTTTAGCACTTGTCGGTGGTGTTGGTACTATAATAGTTGGACTTGTAACTTCTCCATTAATGGGAAGTGTTGCGGATAATTATCTTCATGAGAAACTCCAGCTTAAAGAGACAACAATAGTTCTTGAACAAATTGTTGAATCATATCCTCAGTTAAGAGATGAAAAAGGAGAAAAAACTGCAGAAGACTTTAATGGTGCTATTAAGGCAAGTGAAGAAATTTTAAAATCCGTTGTTGAAAATGGTTCTTTACCGAAATACGCGACAGCTAATGCATTGCGAAGTGCAATAGCAGTAGCCCCTGGATCAGAGGCGGCATCTGCAGCAAAGAGTATTCTGGGTCCTGCTGAAAATTATGGCGGTAAGATTTCATTTAGAAGGGTTGCTCCATTATCCATTCTCTTGACAATTATATTTGGTATAATGTACTTTAGGGACCGCAAAGCTGGTGGATATAAAGCTGAAGTAATTGAATAGAAATCTATATCTAATAAGAGAGGGATTAAATGAATCAAATTCGAAGAAAACTTAAAATGGGAATGCTTGGTGGTGGACCTGGTGCTTTTATTGGAGATGTTCATCGCAAAGCAGCAAGAATTGATGGAAATATAGAAATTGTGGCAGGTGCATTTGATATTGATCCTGCAAAATCAAAGCAAACAGGAGAAGAACTTGGACTTGACATAGATAGGGTATATGATGATTATTTAAAAATGATTGAAGGAGAGTTAAGTTTAAGTGATGAAAAGCGAATTGATTTTGTATCTATTACTACTCCAAATAATTGGCATTTCCCAATGGCTCGTGATTTTCTAAAAGCTGGATTCCATGTAATGTGCGAAAAGCCAATGACGATAAGTGTTGATGAAGCTCTAGAATTAGAGCAGATTGTACAGCAAACGGGAAAAGTTTTTGGATTAATGCATACTTATACTGGATATCCAATGGCTAAGCTTGGTAAGGATTTAGTTAAAAAGGGTGAACTTGGTGAAATCCGAAAAGTGGTAGTCAGATATCCTCAAGGATGGTTAACAACTGCTCTTGAAAAAACAGGACAAATGCAAGCTTCATGGAGAACTGATCCTAAACAGACCGGTGCAGGTGGAAGTATTGGAGACATTGGTATTCATGCCGCCAATTTAGCAGAATATTTGACAGGTTTAACTATTTCAGAAATTAGTGCTGACATTACTTCATTCGTTGAAGGCCGACCGGTTGATGATGATGCTAACATTTTACTCCGTTTCAACAATGGGGCAAAAGGTGTGCTATTTTGTAGTCAAATATCTGTTGGTGAAGAAAATGATTTAGCAATCTGGATTTATGGAACCAAAAAAAGTTTGGAATGGCATCAAGAAGAACCCAATTATCTCTATTTGAAAGATGGAGATAATCCTATGCAAGTCTGGAAGCGAGGGAATCAATATGTTAGCGATATGAGTAAAGCAGCCGAACATGCGACTCGATTACCTTCCGGTCATCCCGAAGCACTTTTAGAAGCAATAGCAAATATTTATAATAATTTCGGTGATACGATTCGGCAAAAAGAAGATAATATAGATTTTAATGAAGAGTTAATTTCAGATTTCCCAAATGTGAATGATGGTGTAAGAGGAATGAAATTTATTGATGCTGTTATCAAAAATTCTAATGGAAGCGATAAATGGAGTTCTATATAAAAAAATCTGAGGAGTAATAAAATGGCAAGACCAATAACATTATGTACAGCGCAATGGGCCGATTTACCATTAGAAGTATTAGCAAAAAAAGCAGCTGAATGGGGATACGATGGATTAGAATTAGCTTGTTGGGGAGATCACATGGATGTTGATCGTGCAGCAGCAGATAAGAATTATTGTGAACAACAATTAGAAATATTAAATAAAAATGGATTGAAACTTTTTGCAATCAGTAATCATTTGGCAGGCCAGTTGGTTTGTGATCCCAATAACGATTCACGTTCTGATGCATTTGCTCCAAAAGATTGCGCTGGAGATGCAGAGAAAAAAAGAATCTGGGCCGTAGAGGCAATGAAAAATTCCGCTCGTGCAGCTAAAAATCTTGGTATTGATGTAGTTAATGGTTTTACTGGTTCTTCAATTTGGCATATGTTCTATAGCTTCCCGCCAGTCTCCCCGGAAACAATAGAAAAAGGCTTTAATTATTTCTCTGAAATGTGGAATCCAATCTTAGATGTATATGATGAGTGTGGAGTAAAATTTGGATTAGAAGTTCATCCAACAGAAATCGCCTTTGATATAGTGACTGCAAAAAGAGCACTTGAAGCAATTGATAACCGCAAGGCTTTTGGGTTTAATTTTGATCCTAGTCATTTACTTTGGCAAATGGTTGATCCTGTAATGTTCATTCATGAATTCGAGAATCGAATTTATCATGTACACATGAAAGATGCTGCAATCCAATTAAATGGTAGATCTGGAATTTTATCTTCTCATCTAGATTTTGGTCACAAAGACCGAGGTTGGGATTTTCGATCATTAGGTCATGGAGGAGTTGATTTTGAAGAGATTATTAGAGCTCTTAATCATATTAGCTATAATGGTCCGTTATCAATTGAATGGGAAGATAGTGGTATGGAAAGGGAGCATGGTGCAAAGGAAGCTTATGAATTTGTGAAAGATATTGATTTTAAACCTTCAAATATACAATTTGATGCTGCTTTTGATGATAAATGATAATTTGTTTTTAATTTGATAGAGTACGAAAATTTATGAGCCAGGAAATTGAAATATTAGCTATTAGTGCAATATCATTAGGATTTTTGCATACATTGTTGGGTCCCGATCATTACATCCCTTTTGTTGCAATGGCAAAGGCCGGTAACTGGTCAAAATTTAAGACAATTTGGATAACAGTTTTATCAGGAATTGGTCATGTTTTAGGTTCTGTTCTTTTAGGTTTGCTAGGGATTGCTCTTGGAGTAGCACTTAATATTGTTGAAGAAATTGAATCTTTGAGGGGATTGTTAGCTGGCTGGGCACTAATTTCGTTTGGAATAGTCTATTTTGTTTGGGCAATACGAAGATTAATTAAAAACAAATCTCATACTCATTTACATGTTCACCCAGATGGAAAAATTCATTCTCATGGTCACAATCACAGTTTAGACCACGCCCACATACATGATAGTAAAAATGGCTCGCAAATTACGCCATGGGTTTTATTTATAATATTCGTTTTGGGTCCATGCGAAGCATTAATCCCACTATTGATCTATCCGGCAGCAAATATTGGTATAGGTGGAATTATTATAGTAATTCTTCTATTTGCTGCGGCCACTTTAATCACGATGCTCGGAATGGTATTAATCTCCTTGTATGGGATTGATTATATTCCAATTAATAAATTTGAAAAGTATAGTCATGTCATGGCTGGATTGATTATTATTTTCAGTGGTCTTGGAATACAATTACTTGGTCTATAGTCTAATGATTATTTTATGATGAGTGAATTAATTATATAATTTTTTGCTCATTTATTTGCTCAGTAGGAGGGTGATTTGGAAAAAATTCGTTGGGGAATTATAAGTACAGGACATATCTCCGGTAAGTTTGCAGAAGCATTAGAAATTTTACCGGAAGCGGAACTATCAGGTGTTGCATCAAGAACAAGTGAAAAAGCAACTGAATTTGCAGAAAAATACAAAATCCCAAAAGCATATGCCACATATCAAGAATTGGCGGATGACCCTGATATCGATGTTGTCTATATTGGAACTCCGCACACATTTCATTTGGCCAATAGTATAATGTGTATGCAGAAAGGTAAATCAGTTCTTTGCGAAAAAGCATTAACAATAAATGCCCGTGAAGCAAAAGAAATGGTTAGAGTAGCCCGAGAAGAGAATGTCTTTCTTATGGAGGCAATGATTCCAAGACATGTCCCTTTGATAAAAAAGGTACTAAAATGGATTGATGATGGTAAAATTGGTGAAGTAAGAATGGTGAAGGCTTCAAGGTGTGCCAACGGTGACTTTGATCCAGAAGCTCGACAACTGAATCCTAAATTAGGTGGTGGCAGTTTGCTCGATGTGGGAGTTTACGTAATTTCATTTGCTTCAATGATATTTGGTAAAGAACCCAAAGATGTTGTTGGTTTAAGTCATATTGGAGAAATGGGCTCGGATGAGCAAGGAGTAGCAATTCTGAAATATGATAAAGGCGAAATTGCAGATCTTTCTTTTGCACTGCGTACCGAAGCAGTTAATGAGGCATATATTCTTGGTACAGATGGATTTATTAAAATTGATGATGTTTTCGCAGTGCCTACTAAAGCAACATTATTTATTAATAAAAAAGAAGTTGAATCAATAGAAGAACCAATAATTGGAAATGCACTAAACTATGAAGCTGAAGAAGTTATGAGATGCATGAAACAAGGATTAATTGAATCACCGCTTATGCCTTTGGATGAATCGATACAAATTATGGAAATAATGGATAAGATAAGGGAACCGTGGGATTTAATCTATTCAAATGATTTAAAACAAAAATAATTAATCGGTTAAGAACAAATCAATAATAGGAAAACTAATGATAAGAAAAATTATATATATAACACTATTTAGTTCCATGCTTCTTTTTTCTCAAGGTTACCAGAGAATAGCATTTGGACCATATTTACAGAATATGGGCCCAAAAGATGTTACCATTCGTTGGTCAACTTTTGAAAGTAACTCTAAACTAATCTCGCCAGACGGAAGAATTAGTATAATCCCTGAGTATAAACAACATAAATTGGAATTAGCCAGGTTAGAACCAAATACTGAATATTCATATGATGTATTGGAAGATGGTTTTGAAGAAGGAATTGGAAAGTTCAAGACTTATCCAAATGAAATTACTCCGTTTCACTTTGTTGTACTTGGAGATACTCGCAGTAATCCTGTAGTTCATACAAAAATTGTTAATAGAATTATTAAACGAGATCCACTATTTGTTATAAATACTGGAGATATGATCTCTAATGGTAGAGATATAAATAATTGGAAATCGTTTTTCGAAGTTAATAATAAATTAATGCGTAGTGTGCCTTATTATGCAGTTCTTGGTAATCATGAAAAAGACTCTCCATATTATTATGATTTTTTCCCGCCACCTGGAGACAATAATTATTATTCATTTAGTGTAGGAGACGCACTTTTTGTAATACTTGATAGTGAAGGGGAAAATATAACCGCACCTAATTATTTGTCAGATGATAATGAAAATAAATTCTGGAGTGATTCGTTTAAAGATTATTTTCAAGCTCAGAAGGATTGGTTGGAGAAGGAGCTTAAGTTACATCAAGATGCTGGTTTTGTATTCATTTTTCAGCATCAACCATTGTACAGTATAAAGAAATCTAGAGTAGAGGACACAAATAAGTATCGTGAATTTTGGGGTGACATTTTCGAACGAAATAATGTACAGGTCTTTTTGAATGGTCACGATCATCATTATCATCATGCAATAAATAAAGGAGTACATTATATTACAACAGCTGGGGGTGGAGCTGGACTTTATGAAACAGATGCTCCCCAACCAGAAACTGTAAAATTTAGTAAGATCAACCATTTTATTTCTGTTGATATCAATATTGAAACAGCTACATTAAATGTAATTGACCTTGATGGAAATGAAATTGATAAGATTATTGTAAATAAAAGAAATTAAAGCTAATTATTATAAAATTCTAAAAATTTTCTTTCTACCATGTTGAGCGAACTTGTCTTCCTTTGGCATGAGCGAAATAGCCCAATTTTTAACTAAATTAAAAATTTCTATTTACCCGACCTGCCGTCATTGGCAGGTTTAGTTTTACCATGACAAATAATTTATTAACATTATAACTTCAACAGGATATTTAGGAATGAAGTTTACAATACTACTTTTCTTTTCCTTTCAAATATTGGTTTTTGTTTCGATCGATATATTGGTTGCACAATCGAATACTACCATACAAGCCCCAGATCCTCATCCTTCCATCGAAATTAATCGGTGGTATCTACACGAGGGTGATTTAACTTTAAAAGAAGTATTAGCAGATAATCCCCAAATTTGGAAATTGAAAAATTTGAATAGCTCTAATAAAGAGAGTCAGGGAACAAAATGGTTTAAGCATGATGTTAAAATTCCGGACTATTTAAAGGGACTGGATTTGATTTTACATATCAAGGTAGATCCATCTGCAATTGTTTATCTAAATGGGGAAGAGATATTTACTACAATTGAAAATTACGGTAGAGGTGTACTTTTACCATCAGCAAAAGCAGGTGAAAAATATTCTCTACAGGTTAAAGTTATAGATGGGGACTATAGCAGTCGATTTTATTATGCCAAAATTGTAGGAATGCCCAAAGGTTACGCTCATTTTCTTTCAGCTTTTTCAATCCCGCATCCAAAAGAAGGGATTGCTATTTCTGATTGGAAATTTCAAATGGGTGCAGATAACAGTGCTTCAGAAATAGATTTTATTGATTCTGAATGGAAGGATAGGAAGTCAGGAAAAGGATGGACCGGGGAGATGCAGCATGCTTGGTACAGAGCTGAAATAACTCTCCCTAAGGAGATTAATGGTTTCCTGGTCGAAGGAAAACCAATCAGGCTTATTGCAAATACTAATGATAAGGGCGAAATTTGGGTAAATGGCGATCTTTGTCAAAAATTTAGAGAAGGTGATGGTGATGTGATACTTAGTAATTCTGCATCTGTTAAATCTCCTTATTTAATAGCTATTAAAGCAATTAACGAATGGGGCACAGGAGATGTTAGATCGGCTAGAATTATTACAGATGAAGCATATAATATCAGAAAGGCATATAATAATTTGAAAGTTGGGCTTAATCGGCTTAATGATTATTGTGAAAAACACCCTGATCCAGATATGTCCGTTATTAATAAGGTGACAGAAGTTGTAAAAAAAAATAGAAACTCAGATTTAGCTACAATGATCTCCCAAACAGGTGCTGAAATTAAAAGAGTGGAAGCAGAATTAGCCGCCCATTCCGCATTCTCAATTTTACCATATCTGCAGAATTTAAAATCTGATGAAATAACGATTATGTGGGAAACTATTTTTCCAACGTATGGTAAAGTTTTATACGGTGAAAAAGGGAACTTAAATTTAGAAGTATTTGAAGATGAAATTCCTTCCAATATGCATGAAATAACACTGGAAGGACTAGCCCCAAACAAAACTTATGGCTATAGAGTGGAGTGTAATAATATTAGTAGTAATGAACAAAAATTTACTACGAAAAATACTGAGATTGCTCCATTTAAATTTGTTGTTCTCGGAGACACTAGGAGCAGGCACGATATACATTCTAGAATTGTGAAAAGCATAGTTGAAAAAGATCCACTATTTGTAATTAATACTGGTGATATGGTTGGAGATGGAAGAGATATTAGCGATTGGGAGACTTTCTTTAAAATAAATAGAGAGCTGATGAGAAATACTCCATACTATACAGTTTTGGGAAATCACGAAAAAGATTCACCATACTATTATAAATTTTTTGATCTACCGAATAATGAAAGATACTATTCCTTTAATGTTGGAGATGCTCTATTCGTGATCCTTGATAGTGAAGGAGAAAATATATCAGATACTAGTTATGTGATAGGTGAAAACAGTGAAAATTTTTGGCAGAAAAATTTTGGAGAATATTTTGCTACTCAGAAGAAATGGTTAGAGGATGTTTTAGAACAGAATAAAGAAGCTGGGTTCATTTTTGTCTTTCAACATAAACCTCTGTATTCTGTTATGAAAAGTCGAGTAGCAGAAGCGGAAAGATATCGTAAAATATGGGGTGATGTTTTTGATCGATATAATATTCAAGTATTTATGAATGGACATGATCATCATTATCACCATGCTATCAAAAAAAGAGTCCATTACATTACCACTGCTGGTGGTGGAGCAGGACTTTATCAAATGGATGGCCCAATACCTGAGACAATTAAACTTAGCAAAATTGAACATTTTGTTCTAGTGAGTATAAAAGACAATGAAGCAGTTCTTAATGTTATTGATATTGATGGAAATGAAATTGAAGAAATCATAGTTGAGAGAAGAAAATAATTTATACTAAGACTTAGCCATACAAGGATGACCACTATATGAAAAATGTTAATCTATTTGTTTTTATAATGCAATTATTTTTTTGGAATGCAAACATTAGATTAGTTGCACAATCAAATTTAATTATTCAAGAAATTGAACCTCACCCTTTCCTTGAAATAAATGAGTGGTTTGCTCATGAAGGCGAACTAACTATTGAAGAAGTATTGGTCAATAATCCTTCCCTTTGGCATAAAGAAAAGTTAAACGTTCCATATTGGGAAAAGGAAGGTTATAAGTGGTTTAAGAAAGACATCAAAATTCCAGAATATCTAATTGGATTTGATTTGATATTGCACATTCATGTTGATCCTTCTGCAAGTGTATATGTTGATGGGAAGATGTTATTTACAGTTAAAGGCTATTCTGGGAAAGGATATCTGTCCCCAACAATAAAAAAAGATGGGAAATACTCAATTCAAATTAAATCTAAAAACGGAGATTATAATAGTCGTTTTTTTAATGCAAGAATAGTAGGAATGCCAATTGGGTATGGGAATTTTCTTCAATCATTTTCTTTGAAGCAACCTGGTGAAGGATTGTTTATTAAGGAATGGAAAATGAAAATGCATGCTGAGGATAACTCCTCAAATGTTGCCGCTGATGACTCAAAATGGAAAACTTGGGAAACTGGGAACGGATGGCGCGGTGATTGGCAACATGCCTGGTACAGACAACAAGTAAAGCTCCCTAAAAAGATTGATGGGTTTTTAGTCGATGGAAGACCATTGAGACTTATTAACAGTATTAATGATAAAGGTGAAGTATGGGTGAATGGTAAATTACGTCAGAAAATCAGCAACTTAAAAGATAGTGAGGTTAGACATACTCAATCTTCTGAGTCGACACTTAATTTAGCTATTAAAGTTATTAATGAAATGGGAGTCGGTGATATTAGATATTCAAGAGTTATAACAGAAGAAGCTTTTACAATTAGAGAGAATTATAAAAAAATGATGGTTAGTCTTGAAAGATTAGATCGTTATTGTGAAAGACATCCTTTACCCGATATGTCAATAATTAATAAAGTAACCAAGGCTGTTTTAGAAAACTTAGATTCTGATTATTCAACTGCTATTTCCCAAGTTACGAATACTCTTAACAATGTAGAAGCTGAATTGGAAGATAAACCAGCATTTTTAATCTCCCCATATTTGCAGAATGTTCAGCATGATGGAATTACTGTTATGTGGGAAACAGTTTATCCAACTTCTGGAGAAGTTTTATACGGGAAAAATGGAAAATTTGATAATATAGTAGTTGAAGAAAATATTCCAAAGACGATGCATCAGGTTACATTAGTTGGATTGCAACCAAACGAAACGTATAATTACAAAGTTTTATGTCCCAATTTAAGTAGTGAAGTCAATACATTAATGACTAAAAAAACATTAGGTGTACCTATTAAATTTATTGCTTATGGTGATAATCGATCATATCCTAAAGTACATGAAAATTTAGTAAAAATGATAGCGAAAGAAGAGGCTGACATAGTTTTAAATGTAGGAGATGTAGTTACCACTGGCGATGTTCAAATGGAATGGAGTGACGAATATTTTTATCCATTAAGGCATTTAAGTGGTTCAGTTCCTACTTACATTGCAATTGGAAACCATGAGTACGGTGGATATTGGGATACTCGAATTGTTCCACCATTCGAGAAGTACGTTGATAATCCAATAACCTCAACAGGTAGCACAGAATATTATTATTCTGTGGATTATGGGAACACGCATTTTGTTTTTATTGATCCAAATAAAGCTGAACTGCCTGATGGTGATGGACTTAAAGTAGGCAGTCAACAGTATAATTGGTTTGTTGAAGATCTAAAAAAAGCAAATGAAACGAGTGAGTGGATAGTTGTTCTTATGCACCAACCACCGTATTCTGAAACATGGGAGGGTGGACCTTATGGTGGAGAAGCTCCATTAAGGAAAGATGTAGTTCCTTTAATGGAAGCAAATGGTGTGGATTTGGTGTTAAGCGGACACACGCATGATTATGAAAGAGGCTTACCTCACCCGCCTTATGATCCTAATACTGGAAAAGGTAATAATGCTGCATATATAATTACCGGTGGTGGAGGGGCGAATTTATCTAACCATAAATTTATAGATTGGGAACAAATTGATTATCCTGATCATAAAGCTACTTTAGATAATAACAAATCGGATGATGGGAAATATTATGAATACCATTATACTGTTATTGAAGTTGATGGTAAGACCTTAAAATTTACTGCGCGTAAAATGAATGGCGATGGAAGTGATGGTGGAGTAATGGATAAGTTTGAACTTCAACATTAATTGGAAAATAGATCTTGACTTGAATAAGATAATTTATTGTAAAGTTGTTTGTTAAGCAATGGTTATTGATATGCAATGAATAAAGGATAGTGAAGTTAGAGAATAAAATATTTACAATTATTGTCAAAAAAGGCTACAAAATTATTACTTATTATTAACTATTGATGGCTGTATAAAATATGAAGATTACGGAAATAGTAAAATATACAATACAAATATTTATACTTTTAACAATTAGTATGATATATGCTCAACAAAATACTATTATTCAGGAACTTGAGACTCATCCTTTTCTTGAAATAAATGAATGGTATGCGCATGAAGGAGAACTTTCAATTCAAGAAGTATTGTCAGAAAATCCATCAATTTGGAAAAAAGAAAAACTGAATGTGCCTTTTTGGGAAAAACAAGGGACAAAATGGTTTAAGCAAGATGTGAAAATTCCAGAGCGATTAGCCGCTTTAGATTTAATTTTACATATCCATGCTGATCCTTCTGCAATTGTTTTTGTAAATGGTGAGGAGCTCTTTTCAGCAGAAGAATACTTTAACAAGGGTGTTCTTTCTATTAATGCAAAATCTGGCACAAAATATTCTATTCAAGTTAAAACCAAAAATGGGAACTATAACAGTCGTTTTTATAATGCAAGAATTGTTGGAATGCCCGGTGGATATGGAGAGTTTCATTCATCTTTCTCTCTTAAGCAACTAGGGGATGGCATTGCACTTGATAAATGGAAATTTAAAAAGGGAGCAGATGACAGTGCTTCACAATTAGGATTTAATGATTCTGAATGGGTTGAAAGGAAATCTGGAAACGGATGGAGTGGAGAAATGCAGCATGCCTGGTACAGAACAGAATTAATCTTTCCTAATGAGATAAATGGATTTGCTGTTGAAGGAAGACCTATCAGAATAATTGCAAATTCTAATGATAAAGGTGAAATTTGGATAAATGGTAAATTGTATCAAAAATTTCGTGGTGGCGAAGGAAATATATTAATTACAACGTCAGCATCTCTAAAAACTCCTATGTTAATTGCCATTAGAGTAATAAACGAAAGGGGAAGCGGGGATCTTAAATCTGTAAAGCTTATTACAGATGAAGCCTATGTACTAGGAAAATCTTATGATGAAATGAAAGATAATCTCAATCGTTTAGATCGTTATTGTGAAAGACATCCAGCACCTGATATGTCAATTGTTAAAAATGTTACGAATGTTATGACTGAAAACATGGCTTCGGATTATGCCACAGCAATTTCATTGATTAATAATGCAATTAAAAGTGTTGAACCAGAATTAGCAAATCGACCCGCTTTTTTAATTCCGCCTTATCTTCAAAACCTGCAGGAAGATGGAATAACAATAATGTGGGAAACAGTCTACCCTACATATGGAAGAGTTCTATATGGAAAGGATGGATTTTTAGACAACCTTGCGATTGAGGATGAAATACCATCCACTATGCACGAATTAACATTGGTTGGACTAAAGCAGAACGAAACTTATGAATATAAAGTAGAGTGTTTTAATCTCAGTAGTCCCTTACAAACATTTATAACAAAGAAATCCGAAGATGCACCAATAAAATTTCTTGTGTATGGTGATAACCGATCATATCCAAAAGTTCATGAAAACCTCGTTAGAATGATGGAGAAAGAAAAGGCCGATATGATTTTAAATGTTGGTGATGTTGTAACAACCGGTAGCAACAGAATGGAATGGGTTGACGAATATTTTTATCCCTTAAGATATATCAGTGGTTCTATCCCGACATATATTTCAATCGGGAATCATGAATATGGTGGTTATTGGGGAACGAGAGTTGTCCCTCCTTTCGAAGAATATGTCAATAATCCCTTAAACTCTACCGGAAGTACAGAATATTTTTATTCAGTTGATTATGGCAATACGCATATAATTTTCATTGATCCTAATAAATCTGAATTATCTGAAGGGCAAGGACTTATGGTTGGGAGTCAACAATATAATTGGTTCGTTGAAGACTTAAAAAAAGCACAGGAAACAAGTGAATGGATCATGGTTTTAATGCATCAGCCACCTTATTCTGAAGTATGGTCAGGCGGTCCGTATGATGGCGAAGGTCCTTTGCGAAAAGTTGTTGTGCCAATAATGGAAGCAAATAGTGTAGATATAGTTTTAAGTGGCCACACTCATGATTATGAAAGGGGATTGCCTCATCCACCATATGATCCATTGACTGGAAAAGGAAATAATGCTGCATATATTATCACCGGTGGTGGTGGATCAAATTTGGATAATCACAAATACTTTGATTGGGAACAAATAGATTACCCGGATCATAAAGCAACTCTTGAAAATAACGAAACAGACGAAGGTAAATATTATGAATACCATTATGTGGTAATTGAAATTGATGGAAAGAATTTAAAATTTACTGCACGTAAAATGAATGGCGATGGAAGTGATGGTGGTATTTTGGATAAGTTTGAACTAAAACATTAACGTAAAGCAATTTGAAACTCTCAATTTAGTATTTATTTGTTCGACTGATAAAGTTCCGGTTAATATTTGATATATCACATTACGCAATATGCATAAATGGACCAATCACAATGAACCTTTCTATAATAATTCCAGCTTATAATGAAGGCAAAAAAATATCAGAGGATATTCTTGCAGCGGATAAATTTATTTTGGATAATAAATTTGTCGGTGAAATAATTGTAGTTGATGATGGTAGTTCTGACAATACTTCTGAAATTGCTATCTCTCAAAAAGAAGAAATATCAACCGAACTAACTGTATTGAAACTTGAGAAAAACTTAGGCAAGGGAGGAGCAGTTAGAGAAGGGATGAGTATTTCCAAAGGTGAATTAGTAATGTATGCTGATGCAGGGTTAACGGTCCCATATGAGAATGCTTTGATTGGACTCAACCTAATTAAAGATGGAAAATGTGATATTACTAATGGATCTAGAAAAATGGTTGAATCAGAGATAATTAAAGGACAAGATTTTGATAGAAGGTTTATTTCTAAAGTGTTTGGATTCTTTGTGAAATATTTTCTGCATATTCCAAAAGATATGACTGACACACAATGTGGTTTTAAAATATACAATGGAGAAACCGCAAGAAAATTATTTAAAAAAATGAATATCACAGGATTTTTATTTGAGATCGAATTTATTTTATTGGCAATAAATGATGGAAATAAAATTCTTGAATTTCCTGTCACATGGAAATGCGATCGGGACAGTAGATTAAGTATAAGTAAGAGCTCAATGAAAATTATATCAGATTTTATATTTCTACTTCGGAAATCCTAGATGGATGCGAAGCATATTTTGAACTAGGTAGATTTAAAATTAATTTATCATTTAGAAATAGACTTGCTTCTAATGATTCAGAAATCTCAATCTATTAGACGAAAAGATTTCTAACGAAAAATTATTTGAGATGACTGTATAGGAGATGGTATTTACAAGATAGATTATGTTATTAGATTCTTGATCTTACAATTATTTGAGATTACAACGTCATCTTTACAAAGATTTTGAGTGTTATTTATAACTACCATACCTGAAACGAATTCATGATTATCACAGAATTCAGTAATATCTTCAATTCGCATAATCATAAATGTTGTTGACATTGCATCAGATTTAGCAGCAGATTCTGTCATAGACCATGCCCCTGCATTATTTTTAGCAGGTAAAGATGTTGTGGGATTAATAATATGCGTACCTTTTTGTTCTCCTGAACCACTCAAAGAAAAATCTTTCAGAATTACCTCAGCAATAGTTTGAGAAGGATTTCTAGGATTGCTAATTGAAATTGGCCAACCATCATGTCCATCAAGCATCCCAATGGTTTTAACTGTACTTCCACCACTGTGAATAAGAGCATTAGTAATGTCCCAGTCAGTAAGTAGTTCACACGCTATATCAATTGCATAACCTTTACCAAATCCTCCAAGGTCTATAATCAAATCATTACTTAAAACGTTTATTGAATGTCTTGAGTCATCAAGAATGATATGATTCATTCCTATTATCTTAGGAGCAAAATCATCAAATCTCTCAGGCTCATTATATTTCCAATGATCTATAATCTTTCCGGATGTTATATCAAATAATCCATTTGTTAATTCGAATAGCTCCTTGGCAGCAACTAGGCATTCAAATGTATCATGACTTAATCTTAATTCTTCACCTACAACCATAGTATTAATTCGTGTTATGTCACTGTTTGGACGAAAGCGACTTAGTTCTTCCTCTAATCGGTCAATTTCTGCAAAAGCTGCAGAAGCCGCTTGCTCAGCATATTCCTTATCTTCTGATTGAATTACAATTTCAAAAATAGTAGCCATAGCGTGGTGAGTAAATCGATGAACATTTTTATTATCAAACTTTTTATTTATAAGCGACATATTTTATAATGGTTGTTTGTTTTGTAAACTTAAATCAAATTATTTGTCATTTCTGAATGAGTGACAGAGATTGAGAAATTTATCAACATTTTGAGTAATAGATTTCTGGCAAAAAATGTTCGAAATAACGATTATAATATTTTATTTTTAAGAAATTATATATGAGAACTAAAATAAAAAATGTAAATCTTAATTTTATTAATTTGGTGTTTCATTTAACGATCTCAAATAATAATCATACAAATCTTTTTGTATATAACCCCTTAGTTCTACACCTGGTCTAAGTGAAGTATTCTCATCAAGTAATGGTACATATAAATTCTTTTCACCTGGAGGGGGAGCATTGTAAAGATTATTAATAATTTCATCCTCAAATCCAGGAGTTGATATTATTATAGGAAATTGATAAGAAGAGTTTGTCACATGATTATTCCAGGCTACATTCTTCAGCTTTCTTAAATACCATGGTAATGGCCAATAGTCATTGTCACTTGCTATTATGTTAATCATTGTCTCGTTACCATTTGATTTTGATTCTGCAACACTCGTGATTTTTTCCGTCACCGAAATTATTTCAGGTGTTGATTGAGAATATGTAAACGGATTATCTGGTTGGTAAGGATAAGCAAATGAAGTTATATATGTTTGAAAAACATTGTGGCCTAAAATTATACCAATTAATAAAAGAAATACTGTCTTGAAATTCTTATTGTTTAGAACACCATAGACATTATAAATCCCAAATGATGCAATGATTAAAAATCCTATCCAAAAATTTAAAACTAACCAAGGAGTTTTGTATGGAATTACAGAATACACAAATGCCAGCGTAAAACTAAAGACTGAAATGAACTTAAAAAAATATTGCTTCGATCTACTACTCTTGCTGAAAAATGAAAAATAAAATCCAACGATTGTAAAAACAAATAACGGAATTTGAGTAAATATTAGCAAATCAGTTTTTGTAAACAATAATAAGTCAAAATAATAGTCCCATGGTTTTGTATGTGCAACATTACTCCCAGCCTTGGTAAAATAATTTGAGAACGTTGATATGGAATCAGTAATACCGTTAAAATTTGTAAGGAAAGATGAATAAAATAAAGTGGATATAATAATAACCGTTAGAGAAAATATTAAAATATCCAGTTTTCTAATTATCAATTTTGATCTTATTGTACGATAAAATATGTACATGAGTATTAGAGTAAATGTCGCCGTAGAAAAAGCAATTATGCTCGTTTCTTTAGTGGCAAATATCAAGGCAGTGAAAAAACCAGAAAGGAAAACCCAAGTTTTTTTCTTACTAAGAAAATATTTGTAGAAAGTAACAATTGCAGAATAAGTGAAAGTAACAAGCAGAGCCTCCTGAATGTAATATCTAGAATAAAAGACAAATGCCGGCGATGCTGCCAAAATAAATGCTATTAAGACTGAGAGTGGGCCAAATTCTTTTCGTAAGGTAGAAATAAGTAAAACAACAATTATTAGAGATATTAGTGCTGGTACAAGTCGAAGTGTATATTCATTTACCTCCGAAAGCGTTTCTTCTCCAAATAGGGTAGCAGCTATTAGTGTAAAATAATTTAAAGTCGGACCGTGATATTCGATGGGATCATAAATATAGGAACCTTCTTCTAGCAACTCACCAAATTTAACAGCATGTACAGCTTCATCAGTATGAAGAGGTCTGTTATCAAGTTGAAAAGTTCTGAGAAAAAGGGCAAAAAAAATGACAGTAACAAAAATGAAACCGTCATTAAATTTTAATATTTTCTTTTTATTTGCCGTATACTGCAACTTCTATATAGTGATTTAAATCGTTACTATTGTTTCCTTTACTGTACAATCTAACAAATCTAGCTTTTTCACCTTTTGCGTCAATTAATTTACCCTCTGCGGTCTCAACGTAATGCCAGTCTTCACCCTTTCCCTGGCCGCTGGAATTATTAAGGTCATTATTAAAAATTGTACGAACATTTTTTGTAAACTCAGAATCATCAGCAACCTGAACAATAACATCAAAATAGACTCTAGCTTGCTTATGAAAATGCCAAACTACGAAAGCGTATAAATTGTACTCTTTTTCCAAATCAATTGTAATATGTTGAGTGAATGGACCAAGTTCAACAAAATATCCTTCATCAGCATCTTTATCACCATCAGTTATGTATTCTATATCGCCAATGATTGGCATATCATCAGTGCTGGCAACAGTTTTCCCTAATGCAACATTTTTTGTTCCTTCTGGAGCTAGAAATGCTGGTCTTGGTTTACCGAGTGGTTTTTCTAACTTATCAATAGACATGTTGGTTGGTGTGCCAACAAACATAGCTTTCGGTAATTCAATTTTTATAGGTACTAACTTTTGAGCAAAAGTGTTTAGAGAAAATGACGCAATAATGAGCACAACAAATGTAAAAACAGTTCTTTTAATGGTTAACATATTAATAACTCCTAAAAACCTAATTTAATAAACTTATTTGTTAAAATTTAATTTTTGATTTACAGTAATTAATCCACTATGTAAAATAACCAAAATGATTATTATTAGTGAACAGTATCTATGAATTTCTAACAAATATAATTGCCCCTCGGTTCCAAATAATGGAAACATACTTAGAATTACAGAAATCATCAATGGAATTGAAAAAAGTACAATAAACCAAAAACTTATTTTAATATATCCCATTTGATTAAAGATAAATCTTCCCTTCTGTTTAGAATTATCTAAATCATTATTATTAAAACGATTAGAATGTGCGAATAATATTATTAAAGTTGCTAAAAAGACCGAAAATAGGGGAGCGACAGAAACATGAAGCAATAGAAACAAACCACCTAAACCATCACCAAACAGAATTATTGGAATAAATGCAGAAATTGCCATTATAAAAAAAAGAAATAGTGTAAATAGATAAACAATTCTTTTTAATAAAGTTAAATTATCTAAAAAGCTATGAGATTTAAAAAACTTAACGCTACTAATCGATTTTATCAAAGTTGTAAAATAGCCGCTAACAACTTCAGAAAATGATATCTTCTTATTATTGAAAAATCTATATAACCAAATAATAGATCCAATAATTATAACTATTGATAAGACTCGGAACATAAAGATTATTCTTCTCCTATATTTTTAGAGCCATTAGAAAAAGTAATATTGGACAAATATTTAATTCCATAAAAAATGTATCCAACCAGTACTATCATAATAATTATTGCTGAGAATATGATTACAAATTTCAACCAAGGTCTGAAGAAAAAAGTTAAAGAGAAAACGGATTGATATAGTTGACTATTATTTTGAAATTTACTCCTGGTTACGGTCATTCCCGCTTGAGATATTAAAGAACTCTCAATATTAATCTCACCGGCAAAAAATGGTGAACCGACAGAGTGACAATCTTGACATCCATTTACTCCTAATGATTGAGATGCTGGTCTAACAGAATGACCTATTCGCCAGCTATAACTTAAAGCCTGAGGATTCGTTCTACTCACAAGCTTTTCGTCTTCAATATTAAAAACTTTACCTGCGGTTACCAATACCGGCATTCCCTTTACAATATCAAAACTATTAAGCGAATCAAGAATAGAACAAACCAAACTATCAGAAATTGAAGGCCACTCACCAAAATTAACAAGTGAATCAAGTGCTAACATTGGTCTAATTGTTTGTTCAACAAAATCTAAAGGTAGTGGAAGTATATCATTATCATTTTTTTCTCCCCAATACGATGGCCATACTACATTTCTTGGTTCAATCTTATTAGAATTAGATTCTACAAATACGTTGGTTGAGATATGCGGAAATACATCTTGAGCTTTATTTGTTCCATGCATCCCAAGAAAATGATTTCTGGATGTTTTGACAAAGTTAGTTTGTTGAGTTGGCCAATTGCCTGAATGACAGGTTGTACATGAGAGTTTTTCAAAATGAATTGGAGGAATGCCAGCATGTTCCGGAATGGGAGCGCCTAGACTTCCGTTTTTAGGAATGCCATTATCTGTTTTCTGAATATGGCAGCCTTCACATGTAAAAGCGGGGGAACCTTTTTCAGTGTTGCCACCATATCCATTAATCATATTATGGTCTAAACCATTCCTATGACAATCCACACAATTTATTCCAGCTTTAATATGAACATCTTCATCAGATTTCCAATGGGTATTAAAGTTTTCATCAGTTACAATTGATGAATGACAGAAATAGCAATTATCATTTGGGATATTTTTTGAAACGTTGAAATAAACTTTATTATCCGAATTGAACTTTGATTTATCATATTTCAAAGTTGGAGGAGATGATGATCTCTGATCAATAGTTTGCACAGTGGTAAAATTATAGATATCATAATTATCAGGCATTTTTGAAGCATTACCTTTGAACTCGGTAAAACTACTGCTTGCTGCGGCTGCCCATTTCAAGTTTTGTTTCCTAATATTGCCTGCATACTCAGCTTGGTCATAATAAGGATCAGTATCGTGACAAATCAAACAATTTGTTTCAAGTTTCCCAGAAACCATCCATCTAATAAAATTATCAGGATGTTCTAAGCTATCTAATTCGCTTATATCACCACCAGGATAATATGGTCCAAAGCGAAATAAAAATTGCATAGTGGAAAGTTTAACTTCAGCAGGAGTAAATGTACCGGCGTTCTTCCTATAAGATAGAGGTATTAAAGAAAGAGTTGTTGGATCTGTATAAATCCAAGGTTCGCTTGACTCGTCATTTATCAAACTAGAATCATGATAATTGAAATGGAATCCATCACTAATTATTTCGTAATTATGGCATTCACTGCCACATGTTTGCTTTGTAGAAAAGGGAAGTGCGAAAGCATCATTAGGATCAATCTTATTTCCATTTTCATCAATCAAATTTATTAAGTGAACAGGTTTTAGTCTGCTTCCATCGCTCTTATCACCAACTTTATAATCTTGAGAATTTAAAGGGGTATTTATGCAAGAAATAATTAGTAGTGCAATAATATATCGGGAAATAGTGCTGTTATTCAACATAACTTTAATTTTCTATTAGATTCTGAATTCATTTGGACTAAATTTAATCTCTCTTTTCGCTTTTATTGCTTCATTAACTTTAAGCACAGCAACAGCAGTTTCATAACCTACCTCTACTGGACAATTTAATTCTTCTTTTCCTCTTATTGCATTAAAAAAGTTCTCAAGATGAGGTTTATGATATGGATCATTAAACTGTATCGGCAAAGAATATTTAGGTGGAGCAGCAGTTTCTCTAACATCTAAAATTGCAGCAGTGTTTTCCTTTTTAGGTTCTTCATCTGGAGCTAATAGAAATCCATTATCTACCCATTTATCCCAAAGAGGGGCACTTGCTTCTTTGAAAACACCAACTCGTCCGGCAGATTCAGAAATCGTTAAAGCTCCTTGATCTCCCATAAAAGTTTCAAAATAGCCTTGGTTACTATTTGTTGTAATTGTCTGGTAAAATGCTCTTACAATTCCTAGTTCTGTCTTGTATTTAAATGTAGCCAAAACAGTATCATACCACTCATGTGTTTTTTTGTCATAGTAATCAGTACCACCGCTCGCCATTACAGAGCTGGGCGGAACACCTAAAAACCAAGTATAAATATCAATTTGATGAGAACCCAGATCGACAATTGGTCCACCACCCAATCCACGGTACCACCTCCAATTACGGTGTTGATGCATATTCTCATAACCGTATTTTTTTAACATTGAATTAGATATTGGAAATTTTTTGGGCCAGCCATTATCAGGTTGGACTGATCTATTCCATTGTCCATTTATTGTTGTAACTTTTCCTAATATATTAGCTTCTTTTATTAAATTATAATATGAGTGAATATAAAAAGGATTACTACGACGTTGATGACCAATTTGAACAACTTTCCCGGTTCGTTTTGCGGCATGAACAATTTGTCTAGCACCTGCCAATGTATTGGACATCTCTTTTTCACAATATACATGCAACCCGGCATCCATGGAATCCACTGAGTGTTTTGCATGCCAAAAATCTGGGGAAGCTACAATAACAGCATCTAAACCTTTTTCTTTTGCCAACATTTCACGATAATCAGTATAGGCATTAAGCTCGTGTCCATATTTTTTAAGAAGTCGGTATGCACGTTTTAAATTGTAATCTTCCCAAATATCACAAACTGCTTTAAATTTTATGTTTGGAATTTTAAGACATGCATTTAATAAAACTTGTCCTTCAGCTCCAGTACCTATTAATGCAACATTAATATCATTTGTTATAGAGCTTTGGCCCGAACTCTTAATCCAGGGAGCAACAATCAATCCCGCTCCCGCGGCCGCTGAAGTTTTAATGAAATCTCTTCTGCTAAATCCTGTGTTATTTTTTGTCATCATTCTATAGAATTATGTTTATATTATTGTTTATTGATCTACTAAATTACATTTCCCAACCTTTCGGGTATTTCTTTGTTAGAAGCTCATTTGCTTCATCCATATTTGTAAATTCACCTTTTTCGCCATCATATTCAAGTATAGTATTCTTTTCTTTCAATTTAATAGCGATATTGCCCAATAGCATCATTTCTGTCAGTTTAGCACTGTATTCAAAATCAGTAGTACTTTTTGTCCCATTTTTAATTGCTTCTAACCATTCTTCATAAATACCAGGCGATCTTTTGAATGTTTGTTCAGGTGGTGTAAATTCTTTCATTGCTGTTTCTGGGATGAGTCTTGGACTATCACCGTAAGCGTTATGCATTAATTTACCATCCGATCCATGATATATAACAGCACCGAGTTTTCTTTCAGGCTCTAATTCTTCTGGTCTTGGTGGAAGTAAACCGCCATCGTACCAAACAAGTTTGACTGCAGCTCTTCCATCTTTTTCTGGGAATGTCCATGTTACAATTGATCCAGTTGGATAAGTTTCTTCGCTAAAACCTGTGGAACTAGCTTGTATAGTTGTTGGTGAATCAAGGTTCAAAGCCCAAAAAGGTTGATCTAGAATATGAGCTCCCATATCACCAAGAGCGCCGGTGCCAAAATCCCACCAGCCTCTCCAAGCAAAAGGATGATAAGAAGGATGATATTCTCTGTAAGGTGCAGGTCCAAGCCAGAGATTCCAATCCAAATAATTTGGTAAAGAGGGAATTTCTTCCGGTTTCTCTAATTCACCTTGAGGCCAAATTGGGCGATTTGTCCACGTATGAATCTCATGAACATCTCCAATTGCATCATCAGCAATCCACTCATTTACTAATCTGGCTCCTTCACTTGCATGCCCTTGATTACCCATTTGTGAAACAATATTATATTCTTTTGCAGCTTGGGCAAGTTTTCTTGCTTCATATACTGTATGTGTTAATGGTTTTTGAACATATACGTGTTTACCTAATTGCATTGCTGTGTAAGCAATTATTGCATGTGTGTGATCCGGTGTACTTACGGTGACTGCATCAATATTTTTTTCTTTATCAAAAAGAACTCTAAAGTCTTCATAAAATTTAGCATTAGGATATTTTAATCGTGTCTCGCTCCCTCTAATTTCATCAACATCACACAGAGCAACAACATTTTCATTTTCCATTGCTTCAGAATCGCTCTTTCCTTTTCCACCTATTCCAATACAAGCTATATTCAATTTATCACTGGGAGCAACAAAACCTTGCCCACCGAGTACGTGTCTTGGTAAAATTGTGAAGGCTGTAGTTGCGAGTGCTGTTCTACCAATAAAACTTCTTCTTGTCATTCCTGATTTTTTTTGATCTTTAGACTCATCTTTCATACTCATTTGAACTCCTCGATGAAGGGAAAAGTAAACTATTTTATTAAATTATACACTAGTAAAAATTGACAAAATTCATTTTTAATATAATAATAATCTTATAAATATTGATTCTGGAATTTTTAAAATATTTAGGTTATATTAAGAACAATCGTTTTACTAGCAATATAATCAATTTATTTTTGTGTCTCAACTTTAATGAGTGATATTTTTTCAAAACAATTAAAAAGTGCAAATATTTTATTTTTTTAAAAAATATAATTAATAATTAAGAAATTGGAGCGGTTCGTGGGTATTAAATTTCGATTAAGTATAATGATGTTTTTACAATATGCAATTTGGGGAGCATGGTATGTAACAGTTGGAAATTATATGAGTAAGATAGGAATGTCGTCAACAATTCATTGGGCTTATACCGTTAGTCCAATTGCTGCTATTATTTCTCCATTTTTCTTGGGAATGATTGCAGATAGATTTTTTGCAACAGAAAAAGTTTTGGGTGTATTACATTTAATAGGAGGAGCGGCAATAATATTAGCCCCAATGGTTGCTGAAGGACCATCAGCATCGCCAACGTGGTTTATTTTACTATTATTAATTCATATGTTAAGTTATATGCCTACAGTTGGGTTAACAAATACCTTAGCCTTTGCAAATCTAAATAATCAAGAAAAAGAATTCCCACTAATAAGAGTTTTTGGAACAATTGGCTGGATAGCAGCCGGAATATTTGTAAGTAAAATATTGGGAGCTGATGAGTCTTCATTGCCATTAACAGTTGCTGGTGTTGCTAGTATATTTATGGGCATTTTTAGCTTTACTCTTCCTCATACGCCACCACCTGCTAAAGGTGAAATAACTTCATTTAGAAAAATTTTAGGTATTGACGCAATTAAGAAATTAAACACAAAACCATTCATTGTTTTCATTGTTAGTTCATTTCTAATTAGCATCCCATTAGCTGTTTATTATGCATATGCACCCGTATTTGTAAATTCATCTGGCATTGAAAATCCAGCATTTGTTATGTCGTTTGGTCAAATGTCGGAAGTAGTATTTATTCTAATTATGCCATTTTTACTTCCTCGATTTGGTATTAAGAAAACTCTTCTTATTGGAATGGGAGCCTGGGCTTTGCGATATGTCCTCTTTGCTGCTGGTGCAGAAGACGCAATTGTATGGATGATTATGTCTGGTGTGATACTTCACGGGATTTGTTATGATTTCTTTTTCGTGGCAGGATTTATTTATGTGGATAAAACGGCTTCGGTTGATATTAGGGGACAAGCTCAAGGTTTTGTTATCCTTGCTACATATGGTTTAGGAATGCTTATTGGATCACAAATTGCAGGTTTACTATTCAACAATATAATTTCGGGTAATAGTCTGGCAGAGTGGCAAAGTTTCTGGATTATTCCAGCAATATTTGCAGCAGCTGTGATGCTATTTTTCGGAATAATGTTTACAGATTCAACAAAAAGTAAAACAGTTTAGAAATTAAAAGGAATTAAATTTATGTCAAAGAAAAGACTAGGAGTTGGAATTATTGGTGTTGGCTTCATTGG
>SWCC01016541.1_pt1 | contig 44878 bp, 46 predicted proteins | sample 4692971 | NCBI WGS metagenome assembly SWCC01 (sample SAMN10267277, study PRJNA491770) | bioreactor metagenome | isolation source: DHS bioreactor inoculated with subseafloor sediment | place: Japan: off Shimokita Peninsula | collected 2006-08 | reverse complement strand
CCCCCCCCGGGGTCATTTGGAAAAATGAAAGCGGGGCCGCAGCACCCGCCGGGGTTTTCCACTGAATCCATGCAATTTGTCGGTTGTGTGTGATATTTTCCACTATTTTATTGCTCTTGATAGATTATTTCCGTTATTCCTACGCCCATGGATTCGATTGACCGAAAACTCTGCGCCCTCACCCAAGCCGACGCGAAGCGCTCTACGGCCCAGCTTGCCGAGGCCGTGGGCCTGCCGCTCTCGACCGCCGCCGACCGGCTGAAACGTCTGCAGGCCACCGGCGCGATCGCTGGATGGCACGCGGCGCTGTCGCCCGAGGCGCTCGGCGTGCCGCTCTGCGCCTTCGTGCTGATCGACATGGGGCACGCGGGCGAGACCGAGGCCTGCGCCACGCTGGCCGGCCGCACCGAGGTGCTGGAGCTGCACCATATCTCGGGGGCGCCTTCCTACCTGATGAAACTGCGCCTCGCCGACATGGCGGAGATGCAGCGCTTCCTTGCCGAGGTGGTGAAGCCGCTCGCTGCGGTCCTGCGCACCGAGACGATCTTCGCGCTCGACACGGTCAAGGAAACGGCGGCGCTGCCGGTCGCGGGGGGCGACGATGCTTGAGATTTTTCTCAAGGGGCTCGGCATCGGCGTGGCCGTGGCCGCCCCGGTCGGCCCGATCGGCCTGCTCTGCATCAAGCGCACCCTCGCGCGCGGCTGGGCTACCGGCTTTGCCACCGGGCTGGGCGTAGCCAGCGCCGACGCCACCTACGGGCTGATGGTTGCCGCCGGGCTCGCGGTCACCGGATTGCTGGTTGCTTACGCCACGCCGATGCAGATCGGCGGCGGGCTGATGATCGCCGGGCTCGGGCTGATGTCGCTGAGGAGCTTTTTCAAAGGCCATGCCGGCGACCGGCCCGCCGAGATGGCGGCGCGCGGCGGGCTCGGCGGCGCCTTCGCCACCGGCTACGCGCTCACGTTGTCGAACCCGATGACCATCCTCGCCTTCACCGCGCTGGTGGCGGGCCTGGGCGCGGCTGCGGCCAGCCAGGCCGCCGCGCCGTACCTGCTGGTGGCGGGCGTCTTCGCCGGCTCGGCCTCCTGGTGGGCCATCCTCACCACCGCCGCCACCCTCGCCCGCAGCCGCCTCACCCCGGCTGTCACCCGCTGGCTCGATCTCGTCTCCGGCCTCGTGCTGGTCGCCTGGGGCCTGCGAATCGTCCTTGCCGCGGTCTCCGGGTGACCGAAGCCCCGGCCTGCCCGATCGCATCACATCTGCGCGAAACGCTACGTCGATAGGAGATTTCGCCCCAACTTGACGTTGACGTAAAGGGTGTCCCGTGCATCATTTGCCCAAATTCGGCCGTCCGGGCTGCTGCGACGATTGAGGGCGACATGACCAAGGACCTGATGACCATCCGCGAGATGTGCGACACCTATGGCGTCACCGCGCGCACGCTGCGCTTTTACGAATCGAAAGAGCTGCTCTCGCCGCTGCGCGACGGGCAGAAGCGTCTGTTTACCCGGCGCGACCGGGCGCGGCTGAAGCTCATCCTGCGCGGCAAACGCTTCGGCTTCCCGCTCGAGGAAATTCGCCAGTTGCTCGACCTCTACGATGTCGGCGACCAGCAGCAGACCCAATACCGCGCGACGATGGACCGCGCCCGGCGCCACCTCGAAGACCTGCGCAGCCAGCGCGTCGAGCTCAACGAGGCGATCGCGGAGCTTTCCGAACAGATCAACTGGGGCGCGCGCATGCTCGCCTCGATGGAGCATGACGAAGCGGCTGAATAGCCGCCGCGCCGGACACCCCCGCAGGCCGAAAGGAGACTTCCGACCGATGCCCGAGTACACCCCGCCCACCCGCGACATGAATTTCGTGTTGCACGAGCTGCTCGACATCACCGCCACCGGCATTCCCGGCTACGACGATCTCGACCGCGAGACGACGGCCGCCATTCTCGAAGAGGGTGGCAAGGTCGCCGCCGAGGTGATGCAGCCGCTCAACGCCGTGGGCGACCGCGAGGGCTGCACGCTCGAGAACGGCGCGGTGCGCACGCCGCCCGGATTTCGCGCCGCCTTCGACCAGCTGCGCGCCGGCGGCTGGACCGGAATCGACTGCGACGTGGCCCATGGCGGCCAGGGCATGCCGCATATCATCGGCACCGCGCTTGGCGAGTTCTTCGCCGCCGCCAACATGTCGCTCAACATGTATCACGGCCTCACCCACGGCGCTTATTCGGCGATCCGCGCACACGGCACCGAGGCGCAGAAGGCGCTCTGGCTGCCAAGGATGGCCGCCTGCGAATGGACCGGCACGATGAACCTGACCGAGCCGCAGGCGGGCACCGACCTTGGGCTCATGCGCACCCGGGCCGAGCCGCAGCCGGACGGGACATACCGGATCACCGGCACCAAGATTTTCATCTCCGCCGGCGATCACGATCTGGCCGAGAACATCGTCCACCTGGTGCTGGCCAAGATCCCCGGCGGAGCCGACGGTGCCAAGGGGATCTCGCTGTTCATCGTGCCCAAGGTGCTGGTGACCGAAGACGGCGCGCTGGGCGCGCGCAACGCCGTCACGGTCGGCGCGATCGAGCGCAAGATGGGGATCCACGGCAACGCCACCTGCGTGATGAATTTCGACGGCGCCACCGGCTACCTGCTCGGGCAGGAACACAAGGGGCTGCGCGCGATGTTCACGATGATGAACGAGGCCCGGCTCGGGGTCGGGCTGCAAGGGCTCGCGCAGGCCGAAGCGGCCTACCAGAACGCCGCCATCTATGCCCGCGAGCGACTGCAGGGGCGCGCGGTGACGGGGGCGGAAAACCCGGACGGGCCGGCTGACCCGATCATCGTCCACCCCGACGTGCGCCGGGTGTTGATGCAGGCGAGGAGCTTCATCGAGGGCGCGCGCGCGCTTACCCTCTGGGCCGCCGAGCTGATCGACCGCGCCGAACGCCAGGGCGACGCGCAGGCCGAGGCGCTGGTGTCGCTGCTAATCCCGGTGATCAAGGGCGTGCAGACCGACCGCGGCTTCGACACCGCGGTGCAGGCCCAGCAGATTTTCGGCGGGCACGGCTATATCGAGGACCACGGCATGAGCCAGTTCGCCCGCGACGCGCGGATCGCGATGATCTACGAGGGCGCGAACGGCATTCAGGCGCTCGATCTGGTGGGGCGCAAGCTGCCGTCGAAAGGTGGCAAGGCGCTGGTCGCCTTCCTCGAGCAGATCAAGGTCTTCGGCAAGGACAACGCGGGAGATGCGGACCTGAAAGCCGGGTTCCTCGATCCGCTCACGGCGGCGTCGCAGGACCTGCAATCCGCCGCCGCCTATTTCATGCGCGAAGGCTTCAAGGCGCCCAACAACGCGCTCGCCGGGGCCCATGACTTCATGCACCTGTTCGGCCACGTGGCGCTCGGGCTGATGTGGGCGAAGATGGCCGTCGTCGCCCGCGCCGCGCTCGCCGAGGGCCGGGGCGACGCCGCGTTCTACCAGGCCAAACTGGCGACCGGGCGCTTTTACATGGCGCGCCAACTGCCTGAAACCGCCACCCTGCGCGCGCGGATCGAAACCGGCGCCGAGGTGGTGATGGCCCTTGCTCCGGAGGAGTTCTGATGCCCAAGCGTTTTCGCCTGACCCGCCGCTTCCAGGTCGGCATGACCGAAGACGGCTACCGCCGCCTCAAGCGCTTCGCCCATGACGCCGGGCTCGACGAGGGCGAGGCTCTGTCGTTCCTGTTCGAACATTTCGACAGCGTCACAGACGAGGACAAGCTGACCCACCGGCTCCGGCTGTTCAACACCGAGCTTGAGGCGCGCAAAAGGTGACGGCGCGCGGGGCGGATCGGCTGGAAAATGAGTATTTGTGCCAAGATGAAAGCACAGGTCGTCTGTGGCCGACTACCGGCGCTTCGCGGGGCAGCCGGACCGGGCGCAGAGCCCGGCCCGGCGCTCGCGTGAGCGCTTCACGCCGTTTTGAGCCCCGCCACCATCGAGCCAGTCCTGTCGGCAGCAAGGGGCGGGCCTTCACCTTGGGCGGTCATCGGCTCTCCAGCCTGTACCGCACCAGCAGCGTAGGCGGGTTAACCTTAACATCCCGTAAACCTGCCCCTTCATCTTGGACAAAATACTCAAGTCCCGCCCTGTTCCCCGGGAGGCGCGCATGACCCTCAAACTCCATTGCTTCGGCGAAAGCGGCAATTCCTACAAGGCCGCCCTGCCCCTCACCCTGGCCGGGCTCGACTGGGAGCCGGTCTGGGTCGATTTCTTCAACGGCGCGGCGCGCGGCGACGCCTATCGCGCGCTCAACCCGATGGGCGAGGCGCCGGTGCTCGTCACGCCCGATTTCACCATCAGCCAGTCGGGCGTGATCCAGCAGTGGATCATCGACGAGACCGGCAAGTTCGGCGGGCGCGACAAGGCCGAGGCCCGCGAGGTGCTGCGCTGGCAGTTCTGGGACAACCACAAGGGATCCTCGCAGTTCGGCACGCTCCGGTTCCTGATGAATTTCCTCCCCGAGCAGCACCGTTCGGGCGAGGTGATCGCCTTCCTGCAAGGGCGCGCCAAGGCGGCGCTCGCGGTGCTCGAAGGCGAACTCACGGCGCGCGATTGGCTGGTCGGCGACGGGCCCACGATGGCGGATTTCTCTGCCTGTGCCTATCTCTACTACCCTGAGCCGTTCGGATTCAGCCGCAACGACTGGCCGGCGATCGACGCCTGGCTCACCCGTATTTCCGACCTCCCGGGGTGGCAGCACCCCTATGATTTGATGCCCGGCTCGCCCGCCGACCGGGCCTGACCTGACGGAGACACCATGACCGAGGCCTATATCTACGACGCGATCCGCACACCGCGCGGCAAGGGCAAGCCCGACGGCACGCTGCACCAGGTGCCGGCGGTGCGGCTCTCCGCTCTCGTCCTGAACGAGATCGCCCGGCGCAACAACCTTGAGGGCCCCGCCGTCGAAGACGTGATCTGGGGTAATGTCACGCAAGTGGGCGAACAGGGCGCCTGCCTCGCACGCTCCGCCGTGCTCTACTCCGACCTCGACGAGCGCATCCCCGGCGTCAGCATCAACCGGTTCTGCGCCTCCGGTCTGGAAGCGGTGAACATGGCGGCCAACCAGGTCAAGGGCGGCGCGGGCGCGGCGTTCATCGCCGGCGGGGTCGAGAGCATGAGCCGGGTGCCGATGGGCTCGGACGGGGGCGCGATCGCCGCCGACCCGACGCTGGCGATGAAGTCCTATTTCGTGCCCCAGGGGATCAGCGCCGACATTATCGCCACCCGCTTCGGCTTCAGCCGCGAAGATGCCGATGCGCTCGCGGTCGAGAGCCAACGCCGCGCCCGGGTGGCCACCGACGAGGGGCGCTTCACCTCGATCATCCCGGTGACCGACATCAACGGGTTGCCGATCCTCGAACATGACGAGATGATCCGGCCGACCAGCATGGAAACGCTGGCCGGGCTCAACCCGAGCTTCAAGCAGATGGGCGAGGTGATGCCCGGCTTCGACGCCATCGCGCTGATGAAATACCCCGATCTCGAGGCGATCCACCACATCCACCACGCCGGCAATTCCTCCGGCATCTCGGATGGGGCGGCGGCGGTGCTGGTGGGCTCCAAGGCCTTCGGCGAGCGCCACGGCCTGACGCCGCGCGCGCGCGTGCGCGCCACCTCCCGCGTCGGCACCGATCCGACGATCATGCTCACCGGCCCGGTGCCCGCGACCGAGAAGGTGCTGGCGGCGGCGGGGATGACATTCGGTGATATCGACCTGTTCGAGGTCAACGAGGCCTTCGCCTCCGTCGTGCTGCGCTTCATCCAGCATTTCGACGCCGACACCACCCGGCTCAACGTGAACGGCGGCGCGATTGCCATGGGCCACCCGCTGGGCGCCACCGGCGCGATCATCCTCGGCACCCTGCTCGACGAGATGGAGCGGACCGACTGCGAGACCGGCCTCGTCACCCTCTGCATCGGCTCGGGCATGGGTGCCGCCACCATCATCGAAAGGGTCTGACCATGAGCGTGATCGACTTTGCGAAAGCGCCGGTGAAAACCGGCTCGATTTATCCCAAACCCTATGATTCCGAGATGGCCGGGCGCTGGTCGATCCGGCTTGGCCAAGCGGGCGGGCTCACCCAGTTCGGGGTCAACGTGGTGGTGCTGGAGGCGGGGGCGAAATCGTCGCTCAGGCACTGGCACCTCAACGAAGACGAGTTCGTGATCGTCACCCAGGGCACCTGCACACTGGTGGATGACGACGGGCGCCACGAGATGAGCGTGGGTGCCTGCGCCGCCTTCCCGGCGGGCGTGGCGAACGGCCACCATTTTCTCAACGAGACCGACGAAGAGGCGCGGTTTCTCGTCGTTGGCACCAAGGCGGCGCACGAGGTGGCCACCTACAGCGACGTCGATCTCAAGCTCGAGATGAAGGATGGCAGCGCGACCTTCACCCACAAGGACGGAACGCCCTACGAGGGAGACGAAGCATGACCGATTTTACCCTGAAAACCGGCGCGGACGGCGTGGCCATCATCACCTGGGACGTGCCCACCAAGAGCATGAACGTGATGAGTTTCGAGGGGTTGCGCGCGCTTGAGGCCTGCGTTGACCAGGTGCTTTCGGACGACGCGATCAAGGGCGCCGTCATCACCTCGGGCAAGGACAGCTTTGCCGGCGGCATGGACCTCAACATCCTCGCCACTTTGCGCGACCAGGTGGCCGGCGATCCGGCGAAAGGCATTTTCGACGGCGTGATGCAGATGCACGGGCTTTTGCGCAAGATCGAGCTCGGGGGGATGGATTTCAAAACCAAGACCGGCGGCAAACCGATCGTTGCGGCGCTGACCGGCACGGCGATGGGGATCGGCTACGAGCTGCCGCTGGCCTGCCACCGCATCTTCGCCGCCGACACCAAGGCGAAGATCGGCTTGCCCGAGATCATGGTCGGCCTGTTCCCCGGCGCGGGCGGCACCACGCGGCTGATGCGCAGGCTCGGCGCGATGGCCGCCGCGCCCTACCTGCTGGAAGGCAAGACGCTGGAACCGGCCAAGGCCAAGGCCGCCGGGTTGGTTGACGAGGTGGTCGCCCCCGAGGCGCTGATCGAGACAGCCCGCCAATGGGTGCTCACCGCCACCGCCGCCGACCTGGTGAAGCCGTGGGACGCGAAGGGCTACAAGATGCCCGGCGGCGCGCCTTACACGCCGTCCGGCCTGCCCACCTTCATGGGCGCGGCGGCGATGGTGCATGCCAACACCAAGGGCGTCTACCCCGCCGCCAAGGCGCTGCTTGCCGCCGCCTACGAGGGCGCGCTGGTGAGCTTCGACGAGGCGCTGAAGATCGAAGCGCGCTGGTTCACCAAGGTGGTGCTCGACCCGAGTTCGGGCGCGATGATCCGCTCGCTCTTCATCAACAAGGGCGCGTTGGAAAAGGGCGCGGTGCGGCCGGCCGGGATCGCCGACCAATCGGTGAAAAAGCTGGGCGTGCTCGGGGCCGGGATGATGGGCGCGGGGATCGCACTGGTCTCGGCGATGGCCGGGATCGAGGTGGTGCTGATCGACGCCGACCAGGCCACCGCCGACCGTGGCAAAGCCTACAGCGAGAGCTACATGGACAAGGGCATCGCGCGCGGCAAGGCAACACCTGCGAAGAAGAGCGCCACCCTCGCCCTGATTACCACCACCACCGACTACGGCGCGCTCAAGGGCTGCGACCTGGTGGTGGAAGCGGTGTTCGAGGACCCCGCGGTGAAGGCCGAGGTGACGGCGAGGGCCGAGGCGGTGCTGGACGCCGACGCGATCTTCGCCACCAACACCTCGACTCTGCCGATCAGCGATCTTGCCAAGGCGAGCGCCCGCCCCGGCCAGTTCGTCGGCATCCACTTCTTCTCGCCGGTCGAGCGGATGAATCTGGTCGAGATCATCAAAGGCCGCGAGACCGGGGCGCGCGCCGTGGCCAAGGCGCTCGATTTCGTGCGCCAGATCCGCAAGACGCCGATCGTGGTGAACGACGCGCGGTTCTTCTACGCCAACCGGTGCATCCTGCCCTATCTCAATGAGGGCATCCGCATGGTCGGTGAAGGCGTGGCACCCTGGCTGGTGGAGCATGCCGCCGAGCTTCTCGGCTTCCCGGTGGGGCCGTTGCAGCTCACCGACGAAGTGTCGCTCGACCTCGGGGTGAAGATCGCGCGCGCCACCAAAGCGGCAATGGGCCCGGCCTACCCCGATGACGACGTGGATGCCGTGGTGTTTCCGCTCTATGACGCGGGCCGGCTCGGGCGCAAGGCGGGGGCCGGGTTCTACGCCTATGACGACAAGGGCAAGCGGCAGGGGATCTGGCCGGGGCTGGGCGAGGCCTTCCCGCGCGCCCCAGACCAGCCGGAGCTTTCTGAGGTGCAGAACCGGCTGATGATGGCGCAGGTGCTGGAAGCCGTACGCGCGCTCGAACAGGGGGTGCTCACAGATATCCGCGAGGGCGACGTGGCCGCGATCCTCGGCTGGGGCTTTGCGCCGTGGTCGGGCGGGCCGTTCTCCTGGCTCGACCGGATCGGCGCGGGCCGCGCGGTGGAAATCTGCGACGCGCTCGAAGCGGCGCATGGCGCACGCTTCGCCGCGCCGGCGCTGCTGCGCGAAATGGCCGCGAAGGGCGAGACGTTCTACACCCGCTTCGCCCCGGCGGCGGCGGCTTGAGCGAACACGCCCACCTCGGGCATCCGGGGCGGGCGGGCATTGCCTTTGACGGCGCGTGAATGTGCCGGGTCGGCGCAGACCCGCGTCTGCATCAGCGCCCCGTCCGGACATGCGCCGGCTTTTGACATGATCGCAAATCCACCGCGGCAACTATCACAATCTATTGGATTGGTAGGATTTTCATCGCTCGCGCCGCGCAGATCGCAGGGCGCCGCAGGACTCTAGTATTCTAGAATTCTAGAATACTAGAGTCCTGGAATTCGGCCGCACCGGGGCCGCATCAATACGCCCCCAACGCCTCGCCGGGCAAGACGCCCGACGTTGCCGCCAGTTGGGTTGAAAATGCCTGCGCCTACGTCCCGCTCAGCCGCCGTGGATCAGCGTCGAGAACAGCCGGGGATCAATCGACTGCTGCTGGAAGGTCGGCCCTTCCGTCAGGATCGACACCGCGTCGTGGCTGTGCAGGCTTTCCTGGTGGCTCGCGACCACGCGAAAATCGCCGATCCGGCTGTCGGCTTTCAGCTGCTCGGTGAACAGCCGCGCCGCGTCTTCGACGAAGATCGGGTTGGCGGCGTTCAGCTCGGCAAACGCCTGCTCGTCCTCGCGCTTGACCATCACCTGGGTCTCGGTCGGCACCGCGTCGCGCGCCATCTCGACCAGGTCTTCGAACCACAGGCAGGGGTGATCGCACATCACCTCGACCGAGATCCGCGCCACCGAGCGCTGGCTGTGCGGCGTGGCGAGCTGGCCCCGGCACACCCGGGCATGTTCCGACAGCTCCAGAGAACAGGGGCAGGTCGAGGAATAGACATAGTCGAGATGCACGAACTTGCGCCGCACCCCGCCGTGCTCCACCAGCTCCAGCGCGATATCGTAATACTGGTAGCCCTGCAGCCCCGAGCGCAGCGATTGCACCTTCATCGGGAAGGAGAAGCGCATTTCGATCCGCGCATCGAGGCTGTCGAGGTCGGACTTGTAATCGTCCAGCGCCGCCTCGATCACCTGGAAGCTGAAGGTCTTTTCCGCATGGGCATAGAACGAGCGCATGATGCGGCTCATGTTGATGCCCTTCTTCTCCGCCTCAAGGCTCACCGTGCCGGTGACGGAAGTCTCCAGCGTGAGATCGCCGTTGTCTCGGGTGTGGTAGCGGATCGGCAGGCGGAAGTTCGAGATCCCGACGTGCTGGATCAGCTGCTTTTCGCCCTGGATCAGGCTGGCCGGGCCGTTCTGCAAGTCCGGCATATCGGCCTTGTAGGCGGCATCGGGCACGAAATCATGCGGGTAGTCGCGCTTGAGATCGGGGTAATTCATCAGCGGCCGCTCGGGCAGCAGCCGCGAGATCGCCGGGTCGAGCCGGGCCACCTCGGACGGATCGGCCCCCCGCGCCCAGACACGCAAGGTCTCCAAGGCGTGTTTCGCTTCATCCGCGTCAGGCGCGGCAGTCACTATCGGGGTCACGTGGTTCATTGGCCACCCTCCCAGGTCAATCGGACCCTGAACATAGGGCCTCGGCGCTGAATTCCCAAGTGTTACGCTCAGGAATCCGCGTTAGATCACTGCGAGCGCCGCGTCGAGGTCGGCGATCAGGTCATCCGCGTCCTCCAGCCCCACAGACAGCCGCACCAGCCCCGGCGTGATGCCAAGCGCCTGTTTTTGTTCATCCGGCAGGCGCTGGTGGGTGGTGGTGGCGGGATGGGTGGCGATCGATTTCGCGTCGCCGAGGTTGTTCGAAATCACGGGGATGTGAAGCGCGTTGAGAAAGCGGAATGCCGCTTCCTTACCGCCGGCGACGTCCAGCGCCAGCATCGTGCCGCCGTGCTCCATCTGGCGCGCGGCTATCGTATGCTGCGGGTGCGTGTCCAGGCCCGGATAGATCAGCCGCGCCAGATTCGCGTGCCCCGCCAGCGCCCCGGCGATCCGCGCGGCGCTGTCGGCCATCGCGCGCACGCGCAGATCGAGCGTCTCCAGCCCCTTGAGATGCATCCAGGCGTTGAACGGGCTGAGCGCCGCGCCGGTGTGCTTGGTGTAGGGCTCGAACGTGCCGCGAACAAAGTCCTCGCTGCCCAGCACCACGCCGCCCAGGCCCCGCCCGCCGCCGTCGATATGTTTGGTGGAGGAGTAGATCACCACGTCCGCCCCCTGCCCCGCCGCGCTGGCGCCAATCGGGGTGGCAAAGGTGTTGTCGACCACGCAGAGCGCGCCGGCCGCGCGCGCAAGCCCCGCCACCCGCGCAAGGTCGATCACTTCGAGGGTCGGGTTGGAGATCGTCTCGAGAAACACGAGGTCGGTCCCCGGCGTGATCGCGGCGCGCCACTCCGGCTCGGATGTGCCGTCGACATAGACCACCTCGACGCCGAACTTTGCCAGCCATTCGAGGATGTAGAGGCACGAGCCGAACAGGGCGCGCGCGGCAACGATGCGCATACCGGGCTTTGCCGCCGCCATCAGCACCGCGTTCACCGCCGCCATGCCGGAGGCCACGGCAAAAGCGTCTTCGCTGCCCTCGATCGCCGCCAGCCGTTCCTCGAACATCCGCACCGTCGGGTTGCCGTAGCGGGCATAGATGAATTCGTCCGGCCCGGTCTCGATGAACCGCGCCTCGGCCTGCTCGGCGCTGTCATAGACAAAGCCCTGGGTGAGGAAGATCGCTTCGCTCACCTCGTTGTATTGGCTGCGCCGCACCCCGCCGTGAACGGCCTTGGTCTTCGGTTTCCAGTCCGACATGCGCGCCTCCCGCACAAAAAAGCCCCCATGCATGAAGCCGGGGGCAAGACGTCCTCGACCTCTTTGGCGGCATATTTCACAAACGTTTCGCAGGAGACCCGGCGAAGAGCCCTTGCGACGCGCAGCGTGCCGCTCGAAGGTCTCGCCGCGCTTCCCTCGGCCCGCGAACGCGGTCCGGGTCAAACGCCATTGAGGCCCGCAATCCGGTGGACAAATCGCCTCGCGGTCTCGCTAGCGTGACTTGCCCCCTGCGTCAAGCCGCCGCACTGTAGCGCAACCTTCGCAGGAGCACCCTATGCCGCCAATTGACCTCTACTACTGGCCCACGCCGAACGGCTGGAAAATCACCATCGCGCTCGAAGAAATGGGCCTGCCCTACCAGGTGCACTACATCGACATCGGCAAGGGGGATCAGTTCGCCCCGGGCTTCCTGAAAATCGCGCCGAACAACCGGATGCCGGCGATCATCGACCCCGACGGGCCGGACGGCGCGCCGATCAGCATCTTCGAGTCCGGCGCGATCCTGCAATACCTCGCCCGCAAAACGGGGATGTTTTACGGCGACACCGAGCGCGAGCGGGTCGCCGTCGAGGAATGGCTGTTCTGGCAGGTGGGCGGGCTCGGGCCGATGGCGGGCCAGGCGCATCACTTCCTGAAATACGCCCCGCGCATGGATCCCCCGCAGGATCTGCCCTACGCCAAAGACCGCTACCGCGCCGAAACCGCGCGCCTCTACGGCGTGATGGACCGCCGGCTGGCCGAGCACCGCTACCTCGCCGGTGACGAAGTCACCATCGCCGACATGGCGAGCTATGGCTGGGCCTCGCTCTGGCAAGGCCAGGAGCAGAGCCTCGACGACAAGCCCCATTTCGCCCGCTGGCTCGCAGAGCTGGGCGCGCGCCCCGCCGTGCAGCGCGGCATGGCCGTGGGGCGCGAGAAGCGGCAGGCGAATATCGCCGACGACAAGGAGGCCGCGAAGCTGCTGTTCAAGCGCTGACCCTTTTTCTTGGCAAAATACTCACTCGCCACCGCCTCCGGGCGAGGTCGCGGTCTGAGGATTTGCGCCAGGAAAAAGGCGCGCCTCAGCCTTCCTTGTCTTCGTCCGAGGTGCCGTGTTTGGCGAACAGCCCCGATTGGCTCATGAAAAAAGCGAAGATCGAGATCGGCAGGCCGAAGGTCTTGAAACTCACCCAGGCGTCGGTGCTCATCGAGCGCCAGATCGCTTCGTTGGCCACCGCGAGCGCCAAGAAGAACAGCGCCAGCCGCTTGGTGAGCGTCATCCAGCCCTCGCGGGTCAGCGGCATGGCCTGATCCATCACCGCTTCAAGGTAGCTGTGCCCGCGCATCAGGCCGAAGCCGAGAATGCCCGCGAACAGCAGGTAGATGATCGTCGGCTTCATCTTGAAGAAGCGCTCGTCGTTGAACCAGATGCTGAGCCCGCCGAACACCACCACCAGCACCAGCGTGGCGATCTGCATCTTCGAGATATGCCCCGAGAGGCGCCATTGCAGGAAGGTGGCGATGGCGAGGATCGGGATGAACATCGCGGTCACCGCCACGAAGCCAGTATACTCGGTGCCGGCGACGGTGAAAACGCGGCCCTTCAGCGCCACGTAGCCGATGAAGAATGCAATAATCGGCCCGTATTCCAGCGCCAGTTTCAGCCCGGGTTTGATCGTCTTTTCTGCCATGGTGCCCTCTCAGCCTCCGGCCTCCACTATCACAGCGCCCAGCGCGATCAAACCCATCAGCGCGATGCGGCGCGGCCCCACGCGCTCGCCCAGCACCAGCCAGCCGATCAACGCGGCGAAGACGGTCGAGGTTTCGCGCAGCACCGCCGCCTGGCCCACCGTGTCGAGCCGCGTCGCCATCATGATCGCGCCGAACGACAGGAAGGCGACAAGCGCGCCGATCACGCCGCGCGCCGCGAGCGGGGCGAGCGCCGGACGCGCCTCCATCCGCAGCCAGCGCCGCGCGGCGAGGATCGGGAAGAAGACGCCGTCGATCATGAAGAACCAGGCGAGGAAGGTGAACGGATCAGGCGTGGCGCGGATGCCCCAGGCGTCGACGGTGGTGTAGAGCGCGACGAACCCGCCGGTGAGCACCGCCATGGCGAGCGCCGGTTTCAGCTTGTCGCGGCCGACCTGCCAATGCGCCAGGTTGTAGAGCGCGAGCCCGTAGATGCCGGCGACCAGCGCGGCGACGCCGAGCCATTGTGTGGGCGTGAAATGCTCGCCAAACAGCAGCCCCGCGCCGATCACGGTAAACAAGGGCCCGGTGCCGCGCACCACCGGGTAGACCACGGTGTAGGAGCCAAGCGTATAGGTCCATGCCTGGGCCAGTTTGTAGCCGACATGAATCAGCCAGACGAGCGCGAAGAACGGGATCAGCGCAGGCTCGGGCCAGGGCACCACGAACAGCGCCACCGGCGCGGCCATCAGCCCGTAGGCGAGATCAATCGCGCCGCGCGAGAGCCAGGGATCGTGGCGGCCCTTCTGCAATGCGCCGAACAGCGCGTGCAGGACCGCGGCCATCAGCGCCAGCATCAGCGCCGCGTCATGCCCCGCCGGCGTGCCCTCGACGGCGGCGATCCAGTCGGTCAAAGCGAGAAGCCCTTGGGCGCGCGCGGCATGCCCTCGAGCTCGCGCCCCGGCAGACCCTTGAGGCTCCCACGCGCGCCGGGCGGCGGCGGAATCGCGATCCGGCCGATCGGCGTGGGCATCGCGGCCTTGTCCTCGGCCCGGTTGGCGCGCCGGCGCGCGACGAAATCGGCGATCTCCATCGGCCGGCGATAGGCGTCTTCGATCACCTCGGTGTCGGCCAGTTCATGGCTGGCGTCGGCGAGCAGGCGCCAGGTGATCCGGCGGCAGAACTCATCGGAGCGGAACGCCGGCATCAGCCCGATTTCGACAATCCGCGTCACCGAGCCGGCGCGCACCAGCGCCCCTGCCCCGACCACTTCCCAGCTGGAAAACAACACCGCGCGCGCCAGCACATCGGCCATCGCCGAATAGCCCGCCTGCCCCGCTTCCGGGTAGGGATGCGAGATCGCCAGACGCCGCGCCTCGGCCACGAACGACATCGCCGTGCGCGTGCCCTTGAGGAGCATCTGCATCTCTGTCTGGCGTCGGGTCATGGCGGGGTGGTGTCCCGGTGGGTCTGCTCGTGAAGATTCGGCGCTACTGTGCCACGCGACAGTTAAAACAAGGAATATGGCATCCTCATGCCCCGCTCATGCCCCGGTCAGGGCACGGGCGAAGTCTTCGGGGTCGAACGGCGCGAGGTCGTCGATCTGCTCGCCCACGCCGATGGCGTGGATCGGCAGCCCGAAGCGGTCGGCCAGCGCCACCAGCACGCCGCCCTTGGCGGTGCCGTCGAGCTTGGTCATCACCAGGCCCGACACGTCGGCCATGTCGCGAAAGGTCTCGACCTGGCTGAGCGCGTTCTGGCCGGTGGTGGCGTCGAGCACCAGCAGCGTGTTGTGCGGCGCGCTCGCGTCCTTCTTGCGGATCACCCGGACGATCTTGGCAAGCTCTTCCATCAGGTCGGCGCGGTTCTGCAACCGCCCGGCGGTGTCGATCATGAGCAGGTCGGCGCCGTCGGCCTCGGCCTTGGTCATCGCGTCGAAGGCGAGGCTGGCGGGGTCGGAGCCCTCGGGCGCGGTCAGCACCGGCACGCCGGCGCGCTCGCCCCAGACCTGGAGCTGCTCCACCGCCGCGGCGCGGAAGGTGTCGCCCGCAGCGATCACCACGCTTTTTCCGGCGGCCTTGAACTGGCTCGCGAGCTTGCCGATCGTCGTGGTCTTGCCCGAGCCGTTCACCCCGACCACCAGCACCACCTGCGGTTTTTTCGCAAAAAGCGGCATCGGGCGCGCCACCGGTTCCATGATCCGGGCGATCTCGCCGGCCATCAGGTCCTTGATCTCGTCGACCGAGAGCTTCTTGCCCAGCCGCCCCTCGGCGATGTTGGCGGTCACGCGCGTGGCGGTATCCACCCCCATGTCGGAGGCGATCATCAGCTCTTCGAGGCTTTCGAGCATGTCGTCGTCGAGCACCCGGCGCACCACGGTGCGGCTTTCCTTGCGCCCGAACAGCCGGCCGATGAAGCCGGGCTTCTGGGCAAACTCACCGTCGGGGGCCAGCATCGTCTCGCCCATGCCGCCCGAGAATTCCGGCGGCGCGATCTCCGGCATCGGATCGAACGGCTGCGGCGCCTCATAGGGGGCCTCGTCCGGAATCTCGTAAGGCTCGGGGGCGATCTCGTCGGGGGTGACGTCCGGCAACTCCTCGGGGGCCTCGTCCGGCACTTCCGGCAGCTCCGGCTCTGGCTGCGGCTCGATCTCCGGCTCGGGCAGCGGAACCGGTGCGGGCTCCGGCTCGGGCTCCGGCATCGGCTCGGGCTCGGGTTCTGGCTCCGCCGGTTCCGGCTCCGGCTCGGGTTCGGGCTCCGGCATCGGCTCGGGCTCGATCTCGGGCGCCTGATCCGCCACCGCCGCGATCAGCTCCTCCTCGACCCCGCCCTCTTCGACGATCGCCTCCAACCCTTCCTCGAGCTTCGAGGAAGAACGGGTCAGGCGGTCTTTCAGCTTCTTGAAAAACGACATGTCGGGGCCCTCCGGTGTTGCCCTTCACCTAATGCGGAACGGGGCGCAAGGGAAGGCCCGCACCTGGTCTGTGGTCGGGAAACACCTTCCGGGGGCGGGGCTGGCCCCCACACGCCGCCGTCTAGCCCGCGCCCGAAAGGATCAGCGCCTGGCCGACCACGTAGAAGCTCCACACCCCCCAGCCGAGCGGGCCGGCGAGCGGGTTGTCCGCCCCGAGGCGGAACAGCTGCACCGCCAGCATCGTGTCGGAGGCGATGAACAGCGCCGCCCCCAGCGTGGCCGCGCCGAGCGGCAGGGTCAGCGCCGCGAGCCCCATCAGCGTGATCGCCAGCACGTAGGCGCGCACCGGCCAGCGCAGCCCGCCAACATGCGCGATCAACCAGAACTCGGCCGAGACGCCGAACAGCACCACCCCCAGCGCCAGCGCCGGCTGGGCCGAAAACGCGCCCCAGAGCGGCGCGCCGGACGCGCCGAGAAATAGCAGGATGTAGAGCACATGGGCCAGCGCGAAGGCCGACAGCCCGTAGAGAAACGCCGCCTCGCCCCGGCGCGACAGGGCGAAATCTCCGAGGCTGGACAGGAACAGCCCCGCCACCAGCCAGGGCGCCCCGCCGGCGAGAAAGGCGGCGAGCGAAAACGCCAGCAGCGGCAGGGTCTTGACCACGCTGCGCGGCCACGACGGCGCGCCCGCCGTCATCGGCAGGTAGAACAGCGCCACGGCGAGGCCGGACCAGAACAGGATCTGCGGCAATGTCATCGCCGCCACGATCCGCCCCGCGCGCGCCCCGGTCAAGAGGCTGAAACGCCTCGCCTCTCCCCTTGTGCCCCGGCGCGAGCGGCGTATCCTGAGCCCTCACGCGCATCACGGAGACCCGCATGCACCCGGTCCGCGCCTTTGCCGCCGCCTCGCTGATACCCGCCGCCCTCCTCGCCCTCGCCACGCTGCTGGGCGGTGTGTGGATCTGGGCGGCCCTGCTCTACATGACGCTGTTCGCCTTCACCGTCGACCAGCTGGTGGCGCGGATCGACCCGCCCGCCGACCCGACCCGCGACCTGCCCTCGGCCGACGCGCTCTCGGCCAGTCTGGCGCTGGCGCATTTCGTCCTGCTCGCGTTGGCGATCCGCGCGCTGGCCACCGGCGGGCTCGGGCCTGGCGCCTGGCTCGCGCTCTACGTCGCCGCGGCGCTGTTTTTCGGCCAGGTGTCGAACTCGAACGCGCATGAGCTGATCCACCGCACCGACAAGCGGCTCTTCACCCTCGGCAAATGGGTCTACATCAGCCTGTTGTTCGGCCACCACACCTCGGCGCACACCAAGGTGCACCACCGGTTCGCCGCCTCGCCGGACGATCCCAACACCGCGCGGCCCGGCGAAAGCTTCTGGGCCTTCGCACCACGCGCCTGGAAGGGCAGCTTCGCCAAAGGCTACGAGATGGAGCGCGAAGATATCCGCCGGCGCGGCAAGGGCGGGGCGACGCCTTACGTCACCTACGTGCTCGGCGCTTTGGGCCTGTTGATCCTGTCGGGCTGGCTCTTCGGCCTTGCCGGGATCGCCGTGCATCTCCTGCTCGCCGCCTATGCCCAGGCGCAGCTGCTGCTGTCGGACTACGTGCAGCATTACGGGCTGGCGCGGGCGCGCGACGAGACCGGCAAGCTTGAGCCGATCGGCCCGGCGCACAGCTGGAACAGCCGGCACTGGTTCACCTCGCACCTGATGCTGAACGCGCCGCGCCATTCCGACCACCACGCCCACCCGGCCCGGCCCTATCCGCAGCTCAAGCTGCACGATGCCAGCGAGGCGCCGATCCTGCCCTCGAGCTTGCCGGCAATGGCGGTCATCGCGCTGTTTCCGGGGCTGTGGCGCCCGGTGATGGCGCGCGCGCTGGCCCGGTTCGAGGCGGGGCGGGAGGCGGCGGCATGAGGATCGCCGCGCTCGCCCTCGCCCTCGTCACCCCGGCGCTGACGCTGGCGCAGGAGGCGATGACCGGGCCCGAATTCGAGGCCTACACCACCGGCAAAACGCTGCTCTACGGCACCGGCGGCACGGTCTATGGCGGCGAGGACTACCGGCCCGGCCGCAAGGTGCGCTGGTCGTTCCTCGACGGGCGCTGCCTCGACGGCACATGGTATGACGATGGGCCGCTGATCTGCTTTGTCTATGTCGACGACCCCGCGCCGGTGTGCTGGGCGTTCTACGCCACGCCGGGCGGGCTGATCGCCTATCTCAACGGCGACGAGGCCCAGGCGCTCTACGAGACCGGCGAGGCGCAGGAACCGCTCTATTGCGTCGGGCCGGAGGTGGGCGTCTGACACCGGGCTGCGCAGCGCAGGATACACGCACGCGTTGCATCCCAGTCCTTGGCTTCGCCTTTTAGGTATGTGACACTTGGCCGGATCACGATGAGTCGGGGGCCTCATGAAAAACACCATTCTGCTGTTCGCACTTCTGTCGCTGGCACCGGTGCCGCTGCTGGTCCTGGCCGCGCTTAATGGCGGCATCTGGGTCTGGCTGGCGCTGGGCTATGTCACCGTGCTCTCGGGCGGCGTCGACCTTCTGGTCACCCGGATCGGCCGGGCCGGCGAGCCGGACGACCCGGCCGGGGCGGCCAATACCGTATCGGTCGCCATCGCACTGTCGCATTTCGCCCTGCTGCCGCTGCTGGTGCATGCGCTCACCGGCGCCACCGGCCTGCCGCTGTGGGCCCGCGCCGCACTGCTCGTCGCCGCCGGGTTCTGGTTCGGCCAGACCGTGAACGCCAATTCGCACGAACTCATCCACCGCTCGTCGCGGCTGCTGCACAATCTCGGGCGCTGGGTCTATATCACCATGCTGTTCGGCCATGCCACCTCGGCGCATCTGAAAGTGCATCACCGCTGGGCCGCCAGCCCGCGCGATCCGCTCTGGCCGCGGGGCGAGGAAGGGTTCTACGCCATCGCGCCGCGCGCCTGGGTGGGCTCGTTCCGCGCCGGCTGGGCGGCGGAAGACGCGATGCGCGCGAAGGCCAGCGGGCCGCAGGGCCTGCACCCCTATGCGCTCTATCTCGGCGGCGGCGCGCTGGTGCTGCTCGCCGCCTTCGGGCTGGACGGCGCGCCCGGTGTGGTGGCGCTGCTGGCATTAGCGGCGTTTTCGCAGGTGCAGCTGCTTCTGTCGGACTACGTGCAGCACTACGGCCTGAGGCGCGCCGAGCTGCCCGGCGGCAAGCTCGAGCCGATGCGGCTCGCCCACAGCTGGAATGCGCGCCACTGGTTCACCTCGTTCATGACCCTGAACGCCTCGCGCCATTCCGATCACCACGCCCATCCCGCGCGCCCCTATCCGGCGCTGCGCCTGCCCGATGCGCAGGAGGCGCCGCTGATGCCCTATTCGCTGCCGGTGATGGGGCTGATCGCGCTGGTGCCGCCGGTGTGGCGGCGGATGATGCGCCACGAGGTCGCCCATTGGGAAGCGATCCGCGCGCCCTCGCCGCAGGCCGCCTGAGCGCGGCGGCAAGGCTTAGAACAGGTTGCCCTGCTCGGGCGGTGGGGGCTTCGGTGTGGCCTTTTTCGGTGCGGGTTTCGCCGCCCCCTCGCCCACTGGCAGGCGGCCGTCGGCGAACTCGATCTCCAGCGCCTGCGCGGCCCCGGCGGCGGCCTTGGACGTGACCACCGCGCCATCGCCCCACACGACAGCATAGCCGCGTCTCAGCGTCTCGGTGTAGCCCAGCGTGGTGCGGGTGCGGTCGAGCGCGGCGAGCCGGTCGCGCCATCCCTTGAGCTGGGCATTCGCGGCGCGGTCGAGCCGGGCAGAAACGGCCTTGAAATCCCGCTCTTTTCGCGCCCGCGCCTCGGCAATCCGGGCCGGATCGAGCCGGCGCGCGACGCTCTCGAAACTGCGGCGCTTTTCGGCGGCGGGGCGCGCGAGCCCGGCGGCAAGACGGCCCGAGCGCGCCTCCAGCCGGTCGCGCTGGCGCTCGATCCGGGTGGTGAGCAGGCCGGGGCGCAAGCCCCCGGCGGCGCGGGTGAGGCGCACGTGACCGGCCTGGGTGAGCGCCGTAAGCGCGGCGGGCAACTTGTCTGCGGCGCGGTCGAGCCGTTGGCGCGGGCCGTCGAGCAGGGTCTCGATCCGGGGCAGCGCGCGCGCGAGATCGGCGAGCCGCTGGCCGCGCCGGGTGAGCCCTTGGGTGAGCGCCGTGGTCAGCCGCGCCTCCTGCTCTGCCGTCCAGGCCAGCAGGTCGCGGCGCACCGGCACCGCCATCTCGGCGGCGGCGCTGGGCGTGGGCGCACGCCGGTCGGCGACATAGTCGATCAGCGTGGTGTCGGTCTCGTGCCCCACCGCCGAGATCAGCGGGATCTCCGAGGCGGCGGCGGCGCGCGCAACGATCTCTTCGTTGAAGCCCCAGAGGTCTTCGATCGAGCCGCCGCCGCGCGCGACGATGATCAGGTCGGGCCGGGGCAGCGCGCCGCCGGGGCTGAACCGGTTGAACCCCTCGATCGCGCGCGCCACCTCGCCGGCGCAGGCGGCGCCCTGCACCGCGACCGGCCAGATCAGCACCTTGCGCGGAAAACGGTCGCGCAGCCGGTGCAGGATATCGCGAATCACCGCACCCGAGGGCGAGGTGATCACGCCGATGATCTCGGGCAGATAGGGGATCGCCCGCTTGCGCTCGGCCCCGAACAGCCCCTCGGCCTGAAGCAGCGCCTTGCGCTTTTCCAGCATCGCCATCAGTGCGCCCACGCCGGCGGGGGCGATGTCTTCGATCACGATCTGGTATTTCGACTGGCCGGGGAAGGTGGTGAGCCGGCCCGTCGCCACCACTTCCATCCCTTCCTCGGGCTGGGTGGCGAGACGGTCGGCAACGCCTTTCCAGATCACGCCGGAGAGCACCGCGCGGTGGTCCTTGAGGTCGAGGTAGACATGGCCCGAGCGCGGGCGCGACACCCGGCCCACCTCGCCGCGCAGCCGCACGTGGGAAAACTCGCCCTCGATCAGGCGCTTCACCGCGCCGGACAGCTCCGAAACGGTGAATTCGGGCGCGTTGCCGGCCTCGGTGGGATCGTCGATCAGGTCCATGCGCGCGAGACTATCCGCGCGCGCGTGGGCTGACCAGTGCTCAGGCGTGCAGCGGGTCGGGCCCGGCGGCGGCGCCATGCCAGAACGGCAGCGAGGCGGGCGCATCCGGGTCGGGCCAGATCGCGGGCGGCGGCGGCGCGGAGAACTCGCGCGCATAGGCCATCACCGTGGCGGCGTAAGCCCGCGCCGGGGCCGTCACACTGGGGGTAAACAGCATCGGCCCACCCAGCACGTAGTGGCAGAATTCGCGCCGGTAGCCCTCATGCTCGGCGTGGTAGCTCCAGGCCACCCGCACCAGCCCCGGCGGCACGCGCGGCTCGCGCGAGATCACGGCGAGGTAGAGAAAGCGGCGGTATTCCTGCTCCAGCACGCGGCCACCCTGCGGCGAAAGCCCCGCAATCTCGGCCAGGTGTTCGGCAAACTCACGCCCGTCGCGCTCCACGGGCAGATGCGCGCCGGCAATCCGGACCCAAAGCGCCGGACGGGTCAGCCCCTTGCGGGTGGAATCGGTCATGGCGAAGCCCCTCCTGTCGGAAGGCTGGCAAGGAAATACGGCAAATCAGGGGCATGGCCGCGGCATTTGCGCGACAATCACGCCCATCAGCCCCCTTTGTTTCCGCTCAGGAAATAGGCGAGGTCGTCGGTGACGTCGGCACCGAGGCCGCGCCGTTCGCGCCCCATATGCGCGCCGTAGATGTCGAGCCCGTAGAGTGCCAGGCTGATGCCGACGCCAGTGGCGAAGAGCAGCGGCTCGCCGCGGTCCCAGGCCACCATGCCGGTGAAGCCGAGCACAGCCGCATGCGCCGTCAGCCAGCGCGGCATCCGCAGCGTGATCGCACTGGGCCAGATCACTGCCGGCGGCCGAGCGGCAAACTCGCGCATGTAGGCATCGAGCGTGCGCCGGTAGGCGGTGTGGGCGCCAAACTTGCGTGTGCCGTCGTCGAACCCGAGCGGTTTGCCGAGCACCTCGGCGCAGAAGGCGGCGTATTCCGGGCTTTGGGCATGCATCATCCAGGCCTTGCGCACCGCCTCGGGCGGCACGCGCGGCGCCTCGGTGATCGTGGCGAGGTAGAGAAAGCGGCGGTATTCCTCCACCACTTCGCGCGCCTCAAACACCGGCAGGTCGATCGCATAGGCCAGCGCCTGGGCAAATTCGTGCCGCGCCTTCGAGACCGGCAGGGGCGCGATCTTGATCCGATTCCACAGGTGCGGATCGGTTTTTTTGCCCGTCCGGGCTTTGTGTTTCGTGGTGTCAAACATCGGTCTGCCACTTGTTTCATATGCGTCTTGGTCCTAGACCCTGCCCGGCGAATACGACCAAAGAAGGGCGGCAAAATGAATATTCTTATCCTCGGCTCGGGCGGGCGCGAACATGCCTTGGCCTGGGCCGCAAAGCAGAACCCAAAGTGCGACCGGCTGATCGTCGCGCCGGGCAATGCCGGGATCTGCGAGATCGCCGAATGCGCCGCGCTCGATATCGAGGACGGCGAGGCGGTGGTCGAATTCGCCGGAGCCAACGCCGTGGATTTCGTCATCATCGGCCCCGAAGCACCGCTGGCCGCCGGGGTGGCCGACCGGCTGGAGGAAGCGGGCGTGCTGGCGTTCGGCCCCTCCGCCGCCGCCGCCCGGCTGGAAGCCTCGAAACGCTTCACCAAGGAGATCTGCGACGCCGCAGGCGCGCCCACGGCGGCCTGGGCAAGGTTCACCGAGGCGGGGCCGGCAAAAGACTACATCCGCGCCCAGGGCGCGCCGATCGTCGTCAAGGCCGACGGGCTGGCCGCCGGCAAGGGCGTGATCGTGGCGCTGGACGAGGCCACGGCGCTCGCCGCGATCGACGACATGTTCGGCGGTGAGTTTGGCGCAGCCGGGGCCGAGGTGGTGATCGAGGACTTCATGACCGGCGAGGAGGCGAGCTTTTTCGTGCTTTCCGATGGCGAAACCCTGCTGCCGATCGGCACCGCGCAGGACCACAAGCGCGTCGGCGAGGGCGACACCGGCCCCAACACCGGCGGCATGGGCGCCTACTCCCCGGCCCCGGTGCTGACCGACGAGATCGCGGCCAAGGCGATGGACCAGATCATCGCCCCGACGCTGCGGCTGATGGCCGAGCGCGGCATGCCTTACAAGGGGGTGCTCTACGCCGGGCTGATGATCGAGAACGGCCAGCCCCGGCTGGTGGAATACAACGTCCGCTTCGGCGACCCGGAGTGCCAGGTGCTGATGATGCGGCTCGGCGCGCAGGCGCTCGACCTGATGCTTGCCACCGCCGAGGGCCGGCTGGCCGAGGCCCGGGTGAACTGGGCCGACGACCATGCGATGACGGTGGTGATGGCGGCCAGGGGCTACCCCGGCGCGTATCAAAAGGGCTCGGTGATCGGCGGGCTGGCGGCGCTGCCGGAAGATTCCCGGCACATGGTCTTTCACGCCGGCACCAAAGAGGTGGACGGCAAGGTGACGGCCAGCGGCGGGCGCGTGCTGAACGTGACCGCGCGCGGCGAAACCCTCGCCGAAGCGCGCGACGCGGCCTATCGGATGATCGACGGTGTCGACTGGCCGGAGGGCTTCTGCCGGCGCGATATCGGCTGGCGCGCACTCTGACGGATTTCACTTTTTCAGCTTTTGATTGGATTTCACCTCGCATTCCCTTCCATTTATATCACTTTTCGAACATTCTTGTATCGACCCGAGGCCTGCGGATGCGGCCCGGTCCACCCTGCGCCCGGCGACACGCGCGCGGCGTTCAGGGATATGTTCCAACGTGATCAGGTGCCGGCTTGCCGCCCGCACCGGCGCGGTCTAGCCTGTTTCGCAGAGGCACGCCTTGGCCGATCCCGACACCACGTTGACCGATTTCGCGCTCGCGGCGCTCTGTGCGGGCTTTGCCCTGGCGCTGATCGGGGATGGCGGGATCGCCACGGAATATGCGCTGCTGTTCGCGGCGCTTGGGCTGGCCGCGCTCGGGGGCGCGCTCTGGCACGGCTGGTTTTCCGGCCAGCACAAGGGCCTTGGCGGCGCGCTTTGGGTGGCTGTGATGTTGGCCGTGGGGCTTGCCAATGTCGCACTCTGGCGGATCGGCGCAGTCCTCGCCGCCAGCGCGCTGCTGGGCTGGATCGCAATTGCCCAGGCCCTCGTCTACGGCGCGCTGGTGCTGTTTGTCAGCCGCAAGTTCCTGCTCGCCTCGGCTTTCACCCTGCCGCCCACGCTGCTGCTCGTGGGGCTTTTTGCCGGGCGCCTGCCCGAGGCCAGCGCGGGGCTCGGCCTCTCGGCGCTGGTGCTGGCGTTGGTGGGCGCGGGGATGCAGGCGGCACGCGTCGGCCTTCCCGCCCTGCGGCTCGGCCACAACGGGCTTTACCACCTGGTGCAGGCCGGCGCGTTCACGCTGTTGTTCATCGGTCGTCCCGGCGGCTGAGGGGCGGGGTTCAGTCGCAGGTGAGCCGCGCGGCAAGGCTGGCCGGGCCGGAATAGGCCCCGGTGGGCGTCGAGGCGAGCCGACCCTCGACAAGCCGGGTCTCGACCACTTGCCGCCAGTCGGCATCGGCGGTGACGACCACCGGCGACGCACCGGGGCAGGTGCGCACCCCGCCCTCGATCCGCGCCGCGCCGAGGTGGTGGTTGGTCAGCCCCGCCGCCTCGGCCAGCGGGGTGAGCCGCGCGGTGGCGCCGTCGATCTCGACCGTCACCAGCCGCAGCACCCGGGCAAGATGCGGCCGGTCGACATAGGCCACCTCGTCGCGCCCGTCGCCGTCGAAATCGGCGATCCCGGCGATCGCGAGCCAGCGGTGGCGCTGGCCGATCGCGGCGGTCTGGCCGTAGGCGCGCAGGCGGGTGCCGTCATGGCCGAGAACCATCACCATCGCCCCCACCTCGAAGCCGGACAGCACCGCCACGATCTCGGGCCGGCCGTCACCGTCGAAATCGTGCAGCCGGGGCGCGGTATCTTCGAACACCGCGCGCTGGAAGCGCAGGACGGTGCGGCTGCCGTCGGTGTAGCGGACCTCGAGCCCGGCGTATTCGCCACCGCCAAGGGCGCCATGACCATAGGCCTCGGTGGGCTCGATATAGGCGGCCGCGGCGATCTGTTTTGCCGCCGCCCAGCCGGGCACGGCGGCCAGCGCGAGGGCGAGCGCGGCGGCACGGAACGAACGAAGGGATTGCGACCGGCTCATCGCCGCAGCCTCGCCGGCTGCCGCGCGCCGGTCAAGCGGCGCGCGATCACGCCCGGCCACGCTTGTGTGAGGGCCTGCGCTCAGATCTGCTTTTCGGGCAGGGTCACCACCAGCCCATCGAGCGCGTCGGTCACCTTGATCTGGCAGGTCAGGCGCGAGCGCACCGGGTCGGGCTCCCAGGCGAAATCGAGCATGTCGGCTTCCATCGCCTCTCTCGCGGGCAGTTTCTCGACCCAGTCCTCGGCGATGTAGACATGGCAGGTCGAGCAGGCGCAGGCGCCGCCGCAATCGGCCTCGATCCCCGGCACGCCGTTGTCGCGCGCGCCTTCCATGACCGTAAGGCCGTTGGCCACATCCACCACGTGCTCGGTGCCGTTGTGCTCGATATAGGTGATCTTCGCCATGCCGTGTCTCCACTCTGCGTTCCGGGGGTGTTCTAGCGAAGCCGGCCCGGCCCTGCCACCCCGTTTTTCGCCCCAAAGGTCGCACTTGCGCCGGGGCGCATATGTTCTATCTTTGTTCTAATGATCGCCCCGCCACCATACGGCCCCGCCCCCACTGGCTGGCCGCGCCCGCCCAGCGCCGTGCCCCATGCCTGGCTCACCCGCCCACCGGTCGGCGCGCGGGTGACGGTGGCCGGGCTGGTGATGGTGCGCCAGCGGCCCGGCACCGCCAACGGGGTGATCTTCATCACGCTCGAGGACGAGACCGGCATCGCCAACGTGATCGTCTGGCGCCAGGCCTACGAGCGCTTCCGCCGCGCCGTGGTGGCGGGCCGGGCGCTGCGCGTGACCGGCCGGTTGCAGCGCGAAAGCGGCGTGGTGCAGATCATTGCCGAGCAGATCGAGGATATCTCGGCCCTGCTCGACACCCTCGCGCAGCCCCCCGCCGACCGCCCAGAGCCCCCCTAGGCGCGCGCGCCGTTTTCGGCTATGGTCGCCGCCAGCGGTCCACAAGAACCGAAACGAGCAGATGACCATGCCTTTCCTTACCCGCCCCGCACCCCGTGCCGGGATGCTGCTTGGCGCCGCGCTCATGCTCGCGGCCTGCCTTGCCACGCCCGGGCCGGAGACCACCCGCGCCGACCTCGGCGACGAGGTGGTGATCACCGATTTCACACTCGGCCCGCCCGGCGCGCGCCCCGGCGCCTGCTACGGCAAGGACGTGACCCCGGCGGTGATCGAACAGGTGACGGAAAAGGTGCTGGTGGCCGAGCCGCAGATCGGCCCCGAGGGCAACATCATCACGCCCGCGAAATACGAAGAGAAGGTGAGCCACCAGGTGGTGAAAGGGCGCGAGGAGATCTTTTTCGAAACCCCCTGCCCGCCGCGCTGGACCCCCGATTTCATCGCCTCGGTGCAGCGCGCGCTCTCCGCGCGGGGGATCTTTGGCGGCGCCGTCACCGGCACGCTCGACGCCAGCACCCGCACGGCGATCCGCACGTTCCAGCTCAAAGATGGGTTGAATTCGGCGATTCTCTCGACCGAGAGCGCGCGCGCCCTCGGGCTGGTCGAGGTCGATCTGCCGGGGTAGGCCGTGGCACGGGCCAGGTGGCCCGCGCAACGGGTCAGAATAGCATGTTGAGCTGCGTCGCGATCCAATGGGTGATCGGGTCGGCGCGCATGATCCAGCCGCCCATCTGCTCGACGATCGTGCCGCTGTCGAGCGTACCGACACGGTTCGCGTAGGTGACCGGGCCGAGGTAGGCGAGCAGAAATCCCTTGAAAACCAGGAACATGCCCAGCGCGAGGGAAATCCCGCGCAGCGGCATGCCGCGCCGCAGTTTGACCCCTTCGACCGGCACCAGCAGGCCGTTGCGCTCTTCGAGCCGCACGTATCCGGCGGCCAGCCGCTTGTGCCGCTGATCGATCTCGCGCAAACGCGCGCTGAAGTTCGCATGATTGGCGTCTGTCATTGCCTCAGGCTCCCAATAATGCCCCGCCACAAGCGACAAAATCACACTCAAATGTGGCAGAATCTGGGCAATATGGCCGAAAAGGGGCAGCCCGCTGGAAACGGACTGTTTCCTGCCGCAATTGCGGCAAATTCGAACTCAATTGGCCCGTTCGAGCAGCAGTGTCGTCCAGTCGCCGTGCTCGGTGCGGCTGGCGAGGGTGAAGCCGTGATCCTCGTAGCGCGCGATCACCTCATCCGCCTGCGGGTTAAGGATGCCCGACAGGAGCACGTGACCGCCTGTGGAGAGGTGGCGTTGCATGTCGGGCGCCAGCGCCAGGAGCGGGCCCTTGAGGATATTGGCAAACACCAGATCGAAGGGTGCCGCCGCGGCGAAATCGGGGTGGTCGAACCCGGCCGCCTCGATCACGTGGACCGCCCCATCGAGCGCGTTCGCCATGACATTGGCGCGCGCCACCTCGACCGCCACCGCGTCGATATCCGAGGCCAGCACCGGGCCGGGCCAGACCTTCGCCGCCGCCATCGCCAGCACCGCGGTGCCACAGCCGATGTCGGCCACGTTGGTCTTGACCGTGCCGCGCGCCACCAGCGCATCGAGCGCGGTGAGGCAGCCAAGCGTGGTGGCGTGGTGGCCGGTGCCGAAAGCCATCGCCGCCTCGATCTTCAACGCCACCTTGCCCGGCGGCACGCGGTCCTCGTCATGGCTGCCATAGACGAAGAACCGCCCCGCCTCGACCGGCGCGAGCTCGCGCTTCACATGCGCGACCCAGTCGGTCTCGGGCAGCTCCGATACGGTGAAATCCTTGGCGCCATGCGCCTTGGCAAGCAGCGCCAGCCCGATCGCGTCGGGCGCTTGGGTGAAGTAGCCGCCCACTTCCCACAGCCCGCTGCCATCCTCGACCTCGAATACGCCCACGCCGGTGGGGGCGGGCTCAAGCGCCTCCAGCGCTTCGCCCAGCGCCGTTGCCGGGGCGAGGCCTGTGAGGGTGGTCAGCGCGGTGAAGGTGGGCATGGGGGATCTCCTTTGCCCTCGCCTAGCCCCGCGCTATCGGGCGGTCAAGAAAACCCGGGCGTCTTCGGTCCGAAATTAATTTGCGGGCGCGGCCGTTCGCGCGCGGATGAACGTGGGGGCAGCACCCCCGCCCCGGCCTCAGGCGCCGGTGCCGATCGGACAGCTCACCCCGGTGCCGCCGAGGCCGCAATAGCCGTTCGGGTTTTTGGAGAGGTATTGCTGGTGGTAATCCTCGGCCCAGTAGACCGGCCCGGCTTCGGCGATCTCGGTGGTGATCTGCCCAAAGCCTGCCGCCCGCAGCCGGGAGGAAAACGCCGCGCGCGACGCCAGGGCCGCGTCGCGTTGCGCCGGCGTGCTCCAGTACAGGGCAGAGCGATATTGCGTGCCGCGATCGTTGCCCTGGCGCATGCCCTGGGTCGGGTCATGCCCCTCCCAGAACGCCTTGAGCAGGTCGTCGTAGGTGATCACCGTCGGGTCGAAGACGAGCCAGACCACCTCGGTATGCCCGGTGCGCCCGGTGCAGACCTCGTCGTAGGTCGGGTTGGGCGTATAACCCCCGGCGTAGCCTGCGAGCGTCATCCATACGCCGGGCATCTGCCAGAACAGCCGCTCCACCCCCCAGAAACAGCCCATGGCGAATACCGCCGTTTCATAGCCCTGCGGCACATCAAGGCTGAGCTTGCGGGCGAACACATGGTGCGTCTCGGCGGTGGGGATCGGCTGGGCGCGCCCCGCCAGGGCGTCTTCGCGCGATACCATCTCGGTCTTGTGGGTCAGGCCAAACATGCGGTCTCCTTTGCCGGGGCAATATAGGCGCGGCTCACTCTGCCGGCGAGGGCACGAGGCCGGTCAACACCGTTTCGTGACCGTTCTCGGGGTGGCGCGGGATCAGCAAGGCCAGCGAGAGCGAGACCAGCGCCATCAGGGCGGCGAGGCCGAACACCGCGCCGGGCGACTGCACCCAGAGGTATCCGAGCAGCGCCGGCAGGAACACGGCGGCGATGTGGTTGATGGTGAAGGCAACGGCAGCGGTCGGGGCGATGTCGGGCACGTCGGCAATCTTCTGGAAATAGGTCTTGAGCGCGAAGGCGAGCGCGAAGAACAGATGGTCGATCACGTAGAGCGTGGCGGCCAGCGCCACGCCCCAGCCGAAATAATAGATCCCGCCATAGGCGAGGAAAATCACGGCGAGCCCGGCGTACTCGAACACCAGCGCGTTGCGCTCGCCCCATTTGCCCACGGCCCGCCCCATCAGCGGGGCAAACAACATGTTGGCGACGAAGTTGACCATGAACAGCGCCGTCACCTGGTGCACCTCGAAGCCGAAGCGCTCGACCATCATGAAGGCGGCGAACACGGTGAAGATCTGGCGGCGCGCGCCCGCCATCATCTGCAGCGCGTAGTAGAGCCAGTAGCGCCGGCGCAGCACGAAGGTTTTCAGCTGCGGCTCGGGGCTTTCGAAATGCGGCCAGGCGGCCCAGGCGGCCAGCGCCACGACAAAGGTGAAGCCGCCCGAGGCGAGGTAGACGAAATTATAGCTGAGATCGAAGGCCTTCCAGGTGAGCACGAGCAGCCCGTAGGCCACCAGCGAGGCGGCCGAGCCGACGGCCACCAGCCAGCCCAGCACCTGCGGCGCGCGCTCTTTGCCGATCCATTGCAGCTGGAGCGACTGGTTGACCGTCTCGTAGTAGTGAAAGCCGATCGAGCTGAGCATGGTGATGGTGAGGATGCCGCCGAGCGAGGGAAACCAGGCTGTTACCGCCGTTGCCGCGCCCAGCAGCGCGAGGTTGACCACCAGCAGGGTCTGCTCGCGGAAGAACATGATCAGCAGGATCACCCCGATGGCGAGAAAGCCCGGCAGTTCGCGCACCGAATGCAGCCAGCCGATTTCGACCCCGGTGAAGCCGGCCCGTTCGATGACGAAATTGTTCAGCAGCGCCGACCAGGTGGAAAAGGCGATCGGCATCGCGGCGGCGGTGACCATCAGCAGCACCACCGGCTGACGCCAGCGGGGAAGGCTTTTCGCCTCGTCGAGGGTGTATGTCTTGCGCGCCATCCGCCCGTGATACGCCGCAGCACGCGGGCTGGCGAGAGGGAAACGGCGCGGTGGAAGGGCGTTTTTCAGCCGGGCGGGCGGCTGGGAGGGCGCCATGAGCCGGGCCGCGCGGTGGAGTCCCCCGCCCCGGTCGGTCTGCGCTCTCAGGCCGACCCAGTCTCCTCCCAGTAGCGCAGGATCTCGCGGTACTCGGCGAAGGGAGTGGCCGCTGTGGCGCGGCAGATCGCTCTTTCGGCGGCCTCGAAATCGGTCACCCGCAGACGCAGGCGCACTTCGCCAAACCCGTCCTCGGCGGTGACAAGCAGCCCGATCCCCGCCGCCAGAACCGCCCCGCCGATCATCCGCGCCGCCGCATCGCGAAACGCGTGCGCGCCGCGCGATCGCACCCTGTGCAGCGCGCTTTGCGAGGCCGCAAGGTCGTAGCAGACTTCGATCATCTTGCGGTCCATGGCACCACCTCCGATCCGGCGCCCCGGCACCGGGGCGACACGCCGGGCACACGCCAAGGGTAACAGACCGGCGCGGGAGCCGGCGTCAAGAAAGAGTGAGTGTCACAATCGCGAGACGACGCGCGCCCTGCCCGCCTCAGGCGACGGCTTGCGTATCCCAGTAGCGCAGCACTTCCTGCGGTGGCCCCCAGGGGGTTTCGTCCAGCGCCCAGGTCAGGCGCGCCTCGGCGGCATCGAAATCCATCACCACGAAGCGCAGGCGCAGCTTGTCGCCGTCGAGCTCCGCGCCGATCCCGTGGCCAAGGCCATCTTCGAACAGCGCGTCCTCGATCCGCCCCCGTGCCCCGTCGCGAAACCTGAGCACGCGCGGATCGAGGGGATTGTTTGGGTTTCGGCCGGGGATCGCGTCGATGTCGTAGCAGATTTCCAGAACGCGGTGATCCATGGCTTCCTCCTGTGGCGTGGGTCGTCCTTTCCAAGCATGGAAATGTGACACGCCCCTGACAAAACCCAGACATGAAGAAGAAAAGTTAGTGCATAGTTAATTGGCGCGAGAAATCTGCGGTGTCAGTAGAAGCTCTGCGGGTCGATATCGACGCTGAGCCGGGTATCGCCCTTGGGGGTGAATTGCCCGACCCATTGGCGCAGCGCCGCCTGCAGCGCCACGCCCTTGTCGGCCTTCACCAGCAGCCGCACGCGGTGGCGGCCGCGGATGCGGGCGATCGGCGCGGGCGCGGGGCCGTAGAGCTGCGCCCCCACGGCGCGCAGCGGCGCATCGGCGCGTGCCAGCGCATTGGCCAGATCGAACGCGGCCTCCACAGTGGTGGCCGAGATCACGATCCCCGCCATGCGGCCATAGGGCGGCACCCCGGCGGCCTGGCGCTCGGCCGCCTCTGCCCGCCAAAACCCGTCTTCGTCGCCGGCCAGGATGGCGCGGATCACGGGGTGATCGGGCTGAAAGGTCTGCAACAGCGCCAGCCCCGGCTTGTCGGCCCGCCCGGCGCGCCCCGCCACCTGGCGGATCAGTTGAAAGGTCTTCTCGGCGGCGCGCAAATCAGAGCCTTGCAGGCCGAGATCCGCGTCGATCACCCCCACCAGCGTGAGCAGCGGAAAGTTATGCCCCTTGGCGACCATCTGGGTGCCGATGATGATGTCGGCGCCGCCCGCCGCGATCAGCTCGATCTGCGCTTTCAGCGCGCGCGCCGAGGCGAACAGGTCGGATGAGAGCACCGCCACGCGCGCCTCGGGGAAGCGCTCGCCCACCTCCTCGGCCAGCCGCTCCACCCCCGGCCCGACCGGCGCAAGTTTGCCCTCGACGCCACACTCGGGGCAGACCTCGGGCATCGGCTTGGTCTCGCCGCACTGGTGGCAGACGAGGCGTTTGAGGAACCGGTGCTCGACCATGCGCGCATCGCAGTGGTCGCAGGCGATCTGGTGGCCGCAGGCCCGGCAGATCGTCACCGGCGCAAAGCCGCGCCGGTTGAGAAACAACAGACTTTGCTCGCCCTTCTCGATCCGATCGCGCACATGGGCCTCGAGCGTGGGCGAGATCCAGCGGTTCGCCGGCAGATCCTCGGCGCGCATGTCGATCGCGCGCATCTCAGGCAGCACCGCCGCGCCGAACCGCGCGGTGAGATCGAGCCGGGTATACTTGCCGGCCTCGGCGTTGGCCCAGCTTTCGAGCGAGGGCGTGGCGGAGGCGAGCACCACGCGGGCCGCGTTCACGCTGGCACGCAGCACTGCCATATCTCGCGCCGAATAGAGCACGCCGTCTTCCTGCTTGTAGGATTGGTCGTGCTCTTCGTCGACGACGATCAGGCCGAGATCGCGGAACGGCAGGTAGAGCGCCGAACGCGCGCCCACCACCAGCGGCGCCTCGCCCTCGCCCGCCATGCGCCAGAGCCTCCGGCGCTCGGTCATCGTCACGCCCGAGTGCCACTCGGCGGGGCGCGCGCCAAACCGCGCCTCGACGCGCTTGAGAAACTGGGCCGTGAGCGCGATCTCGGGCAGGAGCACCAGCGCCTGGCGGCCACGGCGCAGCGTCTCGGCCACGGCTTCCATATACACTTCGGTCTTGCCCGAGCCGGTGACGCCGCGCAGCAGCGTGGTGCCATAGGCGCCCGAGCGCACACCGGCGACGAGTGCGTCGGCCGCCGCGCGCTGGTCATCGGTGAGCGGCTTGCCGGGGGCCGTGGGGTCGAGCCGCGGATAGGGCAGATCGCGCGGGCTTTCCTCCTCGCGCACCGCGCCGAGCTTGACCAGCCCCTTGATGACGGACGTGGTCACCCCCGCCATTTCCGCCAGCTCGCCCAGTGTGAAGGCGAGACCGCCATAGGCGCGCAGCACCTCCAGCACCCGGCCACGCGCCTCGGTCATCCGCTCGGGCCCAGCGCCGTCCAGCCGGTAGATCTTGCGCATCGAGGGCGGGTCGGTCAGCCCCGGCGCGCGGGTGGCGAGGCGCAGCATCTGGGGCATCGGCGTGAGCGTGTAGTCGCCCACCCGGGTCAGAAACTCGGCCATCTCGCCGCGCATCGGCGCCACGTCGAGCACGCGTGACAGCCCGCGCAGCTTGGCGGCGTCAAAGCCCCCCTCGCCCGGTCCCCAGACCACGCCCATCACCTTGCGCGGCCCCAGCGGCGCCTCGACGAAGGCGCCCTGCCAGCAGCCGCCGGCCGGTGCGCGGTAGGTCAGCAGCCGGTCGAGCGGCTGGGTGGTCAGCACCGCGACGCGCGCGCCTTCCTCGAAGAACACCGGCTCAGCCATGCCGTTCACCGGTTTTTGCCTTTCTGCCGCGCGGGAGACGCGGTAGAACACGAGCGACTATTAACCGCAGCCACGCATGGGGACCCGTGATGAAATTCTTTGCCGATACCGCCGACGTCGACGCCATCCGCGAACTGAACGAGATCGGGCTGGTCGACGGGGTTACCACCAACCCCTCGCTGGTGAAGAAATCGGGGCGCGATATCGTCGAGGTAATTAGAGAAATCTGCTCGTTCATCGACGGCCCGGTGTCGGCCGAAGTGCTCGCCACCGAGGCGGACGCGATGGTGGCGCAGGGCCGCACCCTCGCCGAGATTGCGCCGAACATCGCCGTCAAGGTGCCGCTCACGCTGGACGGGCTGAAGGCCTGCAAGGTGCTGTCGGGCGAGGGCCACATGGTCAACGTCACGCTCTGTTTCTCCGCCAACCAGGCGCTTTTGGCCGCCAAGGCGGGGGCGACCTTCATCTCGCCCTTCGTCGGGCGGCTGGATGACATTTCGGTGGACGGCATGGACCTCATTTCCGAGATTCGCCAGATCTATGACAATTACGAGTTCGAGACGCAGATCCTCGCCGCCTCGATCCGTACCGTCAACCATGCGAAAACGGCTGCGCTGCTCGGCGCCGACGTGATGACCGCGCCGCCCTCGGTGATCAAGGCGATGGCGTCGCACCCGCTCACCGACAAGGGGCTGGCCACCTTCCTCAAGGACGCCGCCGAGGCTGGCCTGAAAATCTGACCCCGGCGCTCCGGGGTTCGCTCCAACGGCCGGCCGCCCTCTGCGCGCCGGCCGTTTCTTATTGATTTCGTGCATTCTCGTGGAGGCTACGACCTTTCCGGCCAAAAAAGTTGCAGAAATCCGATTTTTCCTCTGCTAGACTACGCGGCAACGAAAACAAGAAAACCACGAGGCAGAGATGACGAGCACCGCTCCGATTGACGATGAATTGCGCGAACAGATCATTTCGCAACCCGAGGTGATCCTCGACGACCAGGACGTGATGCGCGCCCTCGTCGCCGCGAACGAGCGCGCGCTTGGCAGTAATATCGTCGACCTGCGCGGCATTGCGATGGAACGGCTCGAAGCGCGGCTCGACCGGCTGGAGGAGACCCACCGCTCGGTGATCGCGGCGGCCTACGAAAACCTCGCGGGGATGAACCTGATCCACCGCGCCATCCTGCGCATGCTCGACCCGGCCGATTTCGAGGCGTTCATGGCCGATCTGGGCGGCGAAGTGGCCGAGATCCTGCGCGTCGACCTGGTGCGGCTGGTGCTGGAGACGGCGGTGCAGAACAAGGAGGCGGCGGTGGAACGCCTCGGCAAGGTGCTGGTGGTGGCCGAGCCCGGCTTCATCGACGGCTATCTCGGCCAGGGCCGCGACGGCACCGCCCGCCCCGTTACCCTGCGCCAGGTGCACGAGCCCGACGCGCGGCTTTACGGCGAAAGCGGGTTCTGGGTGCGCTCCGAGGCCTGCCTGCGGCTCGATCTCGGCAAGGGGCGGCTGCCCGGCATGCTGGTGATGGGCGCGGAAGATCCGCACCAGTTCAAGCCCGGCCAGGGCACCGACCTGCTCAGCTTTTTCGGCGGGGTGTTCGAACGGGCGATGCGCCGTTGGCTCTCGTGACCTTGCGCCGGAAAAATCACGCGCCCCGCCGGGGCCATCCCGGCGCGGATGCCTGACACCCTCGCCATATCCCCCGGTGCGCGCGACGCGCTGGCCGGCTGGCTCGACCATATCCGCGCCCTCGACGGCGCCGCTGCCAACACCGTCGAGGCCTACCGCGCCGACGTGACCGGCTTTCTCGCCTTCATGGCGCTGCACGCGGGCGGGGCGCAGGGGCGGGCCGCGCTGGCCCGCGTCGCCCTCAGCGATATGCGCGCCTGGATGGCGCATGAGCGCGGCCGGGGTGTCGGCCCGCGCTCGCTCGCCCGCGCGCTCTCGGCGGTAAAAAGCTTCTACCGCTGGCTCTCCGACCGCGACGGCTTCGACGCCACGCCGATGCTCTCCACCCGCAGCCCAAAGTTCACCAGGAAGCTGCCGCGCCCGATCAGCCCGGACGCGGCGCGCGCGGTGATCGCCACCGCCGAGAGCCAGGCCGCCGACAGCTGGATCGGCGCGCGCGACGCGGCCGTGGTCACGCTGCTGTACGGTTGCGGCCTGCGGATCTCGGAGGCGCTCGGGCTGAAGGGCCGCGACGCACCACTGCCGGAGGTGCTGCGCATTATCGGCAAGGGCGGCAAGGAGCGGCTGGTGCCGGTGCTGCCCGCCGCGCGCGCCGCCGTCGACACCTACCTCACGCTCTGCCCGCACCCGCGCGAGGCCGAGGCGCCGCTGTTTCGGGGGGCACGCGGCGGCGCGCTGAACCCGCGCCTGGTGCAGAAGGCGATGGAGCGCGCCCGGCTCCAGCTCGGCCTGCCCGCCACCGCTACGCCGCATGCGCTGCGCCACAGCTTCGCCACCCACCTGCTCAACGCAGGCGGCGATCTGCGCGCGATCCAGGAGCTGCTCGGCCATGCCTCGCTGTCGACCACCCAGGCCTACACCGCCGTCGACACCGCCCGGCTGATGGAAATCTACGACGCCACGCACCCGCGCGCCGGGGCGTGACAAATCAATTCAAATTGCCCGCATCGCTTCACGATATCTTCATCCCTGCGGCGCAATCATGACGGTGGAACCAACCTCAGACGCTTGACCAGAAAGGACGAGCCATGAACGCCGTTTCGCCGTTCTCGCTGCTTGATCGCTTGTCGCCCACCCAGGTGGTGGGCTCTATCGCCGGGACTATCGCCGAAAGTGCGAAGGGCCAAAATGGCCTTGCCGGCGCCTTTTCCGATGCCTGGACCGGGCTGGACGCGAACAAGGACGGCACCCTCAATGGCAAGGACGTGCTCGGTCACGCGGTTGGCGCGCGCAACGCGGTGCTGCAAGGCATCGCCGACGTGTTCGGCTATGATACCGGACCGGCGGCGCGCGCGCTGCGCGACGGGGCCGAACAGGCCGGCGATTTCGCCAGTGCCACCGCCGCCGCTGCCGCAAGCGCCGCGCAGCAGTTCACCTCCAGCGCCGCGCAGAATATCACCACCAGCGCCGCGCCCGCCGCCCAGATGCTGCTCGCCTCGGCCCCCCCCGCCCTGCCCTCGGCCCCGGCGGCCCGCGCGGTGGAAAACCTGCCGGGCATCGCCGAAATCCGCGCCACCTACGCGGCCTTGCGCAGCACATTCTGAGCCACAGGTCGGGGTCGCGGGGCACCGAGAGACCAGGCTCGCCGGGTCGCGGCGCACGGCCAAACCCGGCACGCCGGCGGTCATGCCCCGGCCCGATCGGCCGCGTCGACAACGCGGCACAACGAAGTGATTGATCCGTCGCCCGGTTTCATCCATGAAGGCGGGCATGTCGATCTCCACAAAAGCCTATCTCGTCCACCTGTTCACCGCGCTTGGCGCCGTGCTGGCGATGCTCGCCATGCTCGCCGCCGTCGAGGAAAAATGGGGGCTGATGTATCTCTGGCTCGTCGCCGCCTTTGCGGTCGATGGGCTCGACGGCCCGCTCGCGCGCCACTATGACGTGAAGACCAACGCGCCGCAGATTGACGGCGTGCTGCTCGACCTGATCATCGACTACCTCACCTACGTGTTCATCCCGGCCTATGCGCTGTTCAAATCGGGGATTTTGCCGGGTTGGACCGGCTGGGCGGCGATCATTGTCATCACCTTTGCCTCGGCCGTCTACTTTGCCGATACCCGCATGAAAACGAAGGATAATTCCTTTTCCGGCTTCCCCGGCTGCTGGAACATGGTGGTAATCGGGCTGTTCGCGGTACAACCCAATTTCTGGGTCACGCTCGGCCTCGTCGTGGCGCTTGCGATCACCATGTTCACGCCGCTCAAGTTCATCCACCCGGTGCGCACCGAACGCTGGCGCACCGCGTCGCTGCCGATCGCCATCGCCTGGACCGGCTTTGCCGGCTGGGCCGCCTGGGTCGATTTCAACTGTGTCGGCTGGGTGCATTGGGGGCTGGTCGCCACCTCGCTCTACCTGCTCTTCGTCGGCATCGCGCAACAGGCGATCCGCCCCCGCGCCATCGCCACCGCCTGAGGCGGTGCGCCGACCGTGGCGATCAGTTGGCGTGGAAGGTGGTGAACGGGATCTTCACCGCGCCGTGCAGCGTGATCGGCTGCGCCCCCCCGAGCGAGAACCACTTGCCCGCCCCGGCGCTCAACGTGAACTGGTCGGTGAGCTTGTAGTCGAGCTCGGCCTTGGCGCCGTAGACCAGCCCGCCCGAGGTGTTGATCCCGCCGCCCGCCGCCGCGCCGCCAAACACCTCGCCCGCGACGGCGAAGCGATCGCCGAGCGGAAAGGTCATGCCCACGCCGACCGTGCCCATGGCGAAGCCGCCCGACATGCCGTCGACCACGGTGTAGCCCGCGCCGTTCACATAGAAATGGTCGCCGAAGAACAGGTCCACCCCGCTCTCGACCAGCACCGGGTCGTTGCCGGTGAAGGGGTGGCCGGGGGCGCGAAACCCGGGGTGCGAGACCTGGTAGCTGAGCCCGGTCGAGGCCTGCCAGTGATGCGCCGGCCCACCGTCCACGCCGGTGCGGTTCGCCGCCGGATCGTCAAATCGCAGCGCGCCGCGCACGAAGGCCGCCGCGGCCTGGAAATCGCCAGTGACCGCGCTGATCCCCATCACCCCCGCTTCGGCATGAAACCCGCCGAACAGGCCGACGTCGACCCCGGCGCTGCCGGAGAGTACGAGCCCGCCACCGGTATCCACATCGCCGCCACCGCCGAAACCGACACCGACATCGGCAAATCCGCGCACCCGGCCGCCGAGAAACGGCTGGGTGTAGAAGCGCGGGCCCACCATCCATTCGGCATAGCCCGACGCGTCGCCGTATCCCGCGCCGACTGCGGACATGAACACCTCGAGCTGGTCATTTGAGATATCGCGGAAGGTGAATTCGGCGCCGACCAGGTACATCGGGTTCATCACCCCGGCGCCGTTGCGCCGCGAGGAGGAGATCGGGTAGTAGTAGCGCCCCATGCCCTTGGCCGAGGACATGATGATCCCCGAGGCCGGGCGCGCGCCGGTATGGCCGATGTCAAGCGCGAGGTCGGTCGGGCGCGAGACCGCGAAGGTGAACGAGGGCGTGTTGATCGCCGAGCCGGTCACGCGAGTCCAGCCAACGCCCACGTGGGCGAGGAAGCCGGCGGCGAATTCCTGGTTGAGCGTGACCTGCGGCTTGGTCATCAGCCCGTCGCCAATCACCACCAGCGCGCCGCCGCCGCCACCGATGAAACCGCCCACGTCGATCGAGGTGGTGTCGGTGATCTGGAACCGTTTGAACGCCTCGAACCCACCGATGAACAGCCCGCCGGCATCGCCCCAAGCCGCCGAGTAGACCGACTGGCCGACATGGAAGCCGTTGCCGATGTCTTTTGTCAGGGTCATGTAGTGGAAGGCGTCGACGGTGCTCTGCTTGCGCACCAAGACGTCGATGCCGGTGCGCAGATCAAGCTCTTCCGCCGGGGCCGCGCCGGCCGCCGCGATCGCCAGCGCCGCGAGCCCTGCACGCATGGTTGCCCCGAATGTGCCTGTCCGCATGTCGATCCCCCGGTTTGCGACGTTCCTCCTGTGTCGGCAATCGCCAGCGGTATTTCAACCACGATCGCCGATCATGGGGCAATTGAGCGCCGGGTGTGGCGCGCCGGTCAGAGCCGGGTGAGCACCACGCCCGTCACGATCAATCCGCCGGCGACCAGCTTGCCCCGATTCATGCCGTCGCCGAATACCAGCCAGCCGATCAGCATGGCGAACAGGATCGAGGTTTCGCGCAGCGCCGTGACCAGGGCGATCGGCGCCTGGGTCATCGCCCAGACGACGATTGCGTAGGCGGAATACGACGCCACCGCCGCCGTCAGCCCCAGCGCCCAGCCGCGCGGGCTGGCCGCCAGCACGGTGCGGCCGCGAAACGCCAGCGCGGCGGGAATGTAGAACAGCGCCGAGGCCATCATCAGCCAGCCGACGTAGCCCACCGCATCGCCCGAGGCGCGCGCGCCCGCACCATCGACCAGCGAATAACCCGCCGTCGCCAGCGCCGAGCCGAAGGCGAACGGCAGCATCCGGCGCGATTCGCCCGACGAGATCACGCCGCGCGCCATAGCGAGGATGCCGATGCCCAGCACGGTCACGCCGGCGTATTCCCACGCGGTAATCTCGTCGGCGAGCAGCGCCGCCCCCACCAGCGCCACGATCAGCGGGGCGGCGCCGCGCGCGATCGGGTAGACGCGGGAGAGATCGCCGTGGTCGTAGGCGTAGGACAGGAACAACTGGTAGGCCATGTGGATCATCCCCGAGCCGGCGATCCAGAGCCACACACCGGGATCGGGGATCGGCCGCGTAGCCGCGACGAGCGCGCCGACGATCGCATGGCCCACCGAGAGCACCAGCATCGCCGATTGCTTGTCGCCCCCGGTCTTGATCAGGGCGTTCCAGCCCGCGTGCAGAAGCGCCGCGCCGAGCACGGCAAAGAACAATGTGAGGCTCATGCGGGGGTACTCCGTTTCGCCCCGACGCTAGGCGCGCGGCCCGGTCAGATCAAGAGTCCGCCCGCGCCCTCAAGGCGCAGCAGCGCCACCTTGGTCTCGATCCCCCCGGCGCCGGAATAGCCCCCGAGGGAGGCGGCCCCGAGCACCCGGTGGCAGGGGATGATCAGCGGGATCGGGTTGGCCCCGCAGGCATGGCCCACCGCTTGGGCCGAGGCGCCGAGTGCGCCCGCGATCTCGCCGTAGGTTCTTGTTTCACCGAAGGGAATCGCCAGCATCGCAGCGCAGACCGCGCGCTGGAAATCGGACCCTGCAACACGCAGCGGCAGGTCGAAGGCGCGCCGGGTGCCAGCGAAATAGGCGTCGATCTGGCGGCGCGCCTCGGCCAGCAGCCCGGTTTCCTCGCCGTCGCCCGCCCCGCCCCAGCCAAGGGCGGTGATCGCGCCATCGGTTTCGGTCACGCACAGGGGGCCGACGGGGCTGTCGAGGGTAAGACTGGGCATGGTGCATTCACCCATGAAAAACGCCCCGGCGCAAGCACCGGGGCGGTCTGGTCTGTCAGCTTTGGTGGCTCAGTCGAGCGCGTCGTCGCAGCGCGCGCAGGTGCCTTCGTGCGGGTGGGCGCCGACATCGGGCAGGATTTTCCAGCAGCGCTCGCATTTCTCGCCCTCGGCGCGTTCGAACACCACGCCGACGCCCTCGATCTCGGGCAGCCGGAAGGCTTCCATCGGCATCGGGTCCGAGGTGATCTCGACCGCCGAGGTGATGCAGATATCGGCGAAATCGACCGAGTGCAGCACCTCCGCCAGCGCCTTGTCGCGCACATGCACCACCGGGGCGGCTTCGAGCGAGGCGCCGATCACCTTGTCGCGGCGCTGAACCTCGAGCGCCGCCGTCACCACCCGGCGCACCGCACGGATACCGGCCCATTTCTCGGCGAGCGCGGCGTCGCGCCAGCGTGCGGGCGTCTCGGGGATGTCGATGAGATGCACCGAGCTTTGCTCGCCCGGGAAGCGCTCAAGCCAGATCTCTTCCATGGTGAACACAAGGATCGGCGCGAGCCAGGTGGTCAGGCGATGGAACAGGATGTCGAGCACGGTGCGCGCCGAGCGCAGGGTGTTGGACCCCGGCGCGTCGCAATAGAGCGCATCCTTGCGGATGTCGAAATAGAAGCTCGACAGCTCGACCGTGGCGAAGTTGAACACCGCCTGGAACGCGCCCTGGAAGTCGTAGGCGTTGAAGCCCGCGCGCACCTGCTCATCGAGTTCGGCGAGGCGATCCAGCACCCAGCGCTCCAGCTCCGGCATGTCCGCCGGCTCGACTGCGTCGGCCGCGTCATAGCCCGCGAGGTTGCCGAGGATGAAGCGCATGGTGTTGCGCAGGCGGCGGTAGCTGTCGGCGGTGCCCTTCAGGATCTCGGGCCCGATCCGCTGGTCGTTGGTGAAGTCGGTCTGGGCCACCCAGAGGCGCAGGATGTCGGCGCCGTATTGCTTGGTGACTTCCTCGGGCACGATGGTGTTGCCGAGCGATTTGGACATCTTCATGCCCTTCTCATCGAGCGTGAAGCCGTGGGTCAGCACGCCGCGATAGGGCGCGCGGCCCTTGGTGCCGCAGGCCTGCAACAGCGAGGAATGGAACCAGCCACGGTGCTGGTCGGTGCCTTCGAGGTAGAGATCGGCTATGCCGTCGGGCGCGCCGTCGGCCCGGTCGCGCAGCACGAAATCATGGGTCGAGCCGCTATCGAACCAGACGTCGAGCACGTCGAACACCTGGTCGTAGGCGTCCGGGTCGACGATCCCGCCGAGCACTTCGGCCTTGAAGCCGTCGACATACCAGACGTCGGCGCCTTTCGCCTCGAACGCGGCCTTGATGCGGGCGTTGACCTCCGGGTTGCGCAGCAGGAAATCGTCGTCGGTCGGCAGCGCACCCACCTTGGTGAAGCAGGTGAGCGGCACGCCCCAGGCGCGCTGGCGCGAGAGCACCCAGTCGGGCCGGGCCTCGATCATCGAATGCAACCGGTTGCGCCCCTTCTCGGGGGTGAACTTCACCAGTTGGTCGATCGAGGCGAGCGCACGCGCGCGGATCGTGGTGCCGTAGGTATCCATCCCGTCGCCGAGATCGCGGTCGATGGCGACGAACCATTGCGGCGTGTTGCGGAAGATCAGCGGCGCTTTCGAGCGCCAGGAATGCGGGTAGGAGTGGGTGAGCTTGCCCTTGGCGAAGAGCGCCCCCTGCCCGGCCAGAGCCCTGATATTGCTCACGTTCGCCGGGCCTTCCTTGCCATCGGCGTCGATGATCGCCTGACCGCCGAACACCGGCAGATCGGCGCGGTAGGTGCCATCGGGCTCGACGTTGTAGGTCATCGGCAGGCCGTATTTGAGGCCGACCTGGTAATCGTCCTCGCCGTGGCTCGGCGCGGTGTGAACGAAGCCGGTGCCGGCGTCGTCGGTGACGTGATCGCCGGGGAGCAGCGGGACCGGGAAATTCCAATTGTTCCCGTCGTCCTCGGTGCCTTCGACCATGCCGCGATAGGGGTGGGCGAGCGTAAGCGAGTCGAGTTCCTCTGGGCTAACATGTCGCAAACGTTTGTACTGGCTGTTGTCCACGCGTGCAGCGCTGAAAACTTCCTCTGCCAGCTTGTCTGCCAACACAAGCAGTTCACCGACTTTGGCGGCGGAGTTTTCTCCAACTCCTGTGACTTCGTAGAGTCCATAGTCAATGGCCTCGCTGTAACTCACAGCGCGGTTTTGCGGGATCGTCCAAGGCGTTGTCGTCCAGATGACAACCGACGCGCGTTTGATCTGGTCTTGGAGTTCCTCGAAGTGAAGCATCTGCGCGTGGGACGCTTCGATGTTCTCCTGCTCAGACAAGTCCGCGTCGCCATGGTACGCCTCGATGTAGTAGCTCGCCACCACCGGGAACCGCACCCAGATCGTGTGGCTCTTGTGGTCGTGGTATTCCACCTCGGCCTCGGCCAGCGCGGTTTTCTCCACCGGCGACCACATCACCGGCTTCGAGCCCTGGTAGAGCGAGCCGTTCATCAGGAACTTCATGAAATCCTCGGCGATCACCGCCTCGGCGTGGAAGTCCATCGTCAGGTAGGGATCGTCCCAGTTGCCGTAGACGCCAAGGCGCTTGAACTCGTCGCGCTGGATGTCGATCCAGCCCTCGGCGAAGCGGCGGCATTCCTGGCGGAAATCGACCACCGGCACGGCATCCTTGTCGAGCCCCTTGGCGCGGTATTGCTCCTCGATCTTCCACTCGATCGGCAGGCCGTGGCAATCCCAGCCCGGCACGTAGCGCGCATCGCGCCCCATCATCTGCTGGCTGCGCACGATCATGTCTTTGAGGATCTTGTTCAGCGCGTGGCCGATGTGCAGGTGGCCGTTGGCGTAGGGGGGGCCATCGTGGAGGATGAAGGGCGCGCGGGGTTTTTCGTTTTCGCTCGTCCGGGCGAGGGCTTTCTCACGCAGGCGGTCGTAGACACCGATCCTGGCCCAGCGCTCGAGCCAGCCCGGCTCGCGGTTCGGCAGGCCGGCGCGCATCGGAAAATCGGTTTCGGGCAGATTGAGGGTGTCTTTGTAGTCAGGCGTATCGGCGCACATCACATGTGTCCTTTGGGAAATGTCGGTCGGGTTTTAGGAGAAGGGCGGCGCGAGGTCCATACGCCTTGGCCCGGCGGCTCGTGCTCAGAGCGCCGGGATGGTAATTCGAATGATGATCGCCGCGAGGTACATCATGGGGGTGGGTATAGCGGCGCAGGCATCGCCGGTAAAGCCTATGCGCCCTCGCCTTCGTCCATCCGGCCCGCCGCCCAGCGGTTGAGAAAGGCCAGCCCGGCCAGCGCAAGCCCCAGCGCGAGGAACGAGAACACGCGCAGCAGCCCGACGAGGCCGGAGATGTCGACCAGGAACACCTTGGCCACGGTCAGCCCGATCACCACCATCGCCGCCTTGCGCAACCCGTCGGAGCGGCGCGCGATGGCCTGGTAGAGCAGCCCCGCCCCGGCGGTGAGCAGCGCGATGGTGTAGGTGTAGAGCTCGGGCTCGGTGAAGCCCGATGCGTCCATGTTGGCCCCACGCCAGAAGTGCCGGATGGCGAGGAAGAGCCAGAGCACGCCGAGCGCCAGTCCAAGGCCGACCATGCCCCGGCGCAGCCACCGCGGCAGGAAGGTGAAGCGCCAACCGAGCCAGCCCAGCACCAGCCCCGGCAGCAGGTAGCCGAGCGCCAGCGTGTTCACCACCGGCCAGCCGTGCACGGCAGTATCGGACGAATACCAGACCGCCGGGTTGAGTACGGTCACACCCGCCGCGAGCGCGACCAAGCCGACCGCGCCGTAGAGCGCCGCGAGCGCCCAGCGCAGCTTGGCGAGCCGCCCGCCAAGCTGCGTGCGCCAAAGCTGGTTGGCAGCGGCGGCGAACCAGATGACCGCGAGCAGCCCGGTGAACCAGTGGCTCTCGGTGCCGTTGCCGGGGGTGTGTTCGTCGATCAGCCGGATCAACACCAGCGAGGCGAACACCGCCGCAAGCGTCCAGCCCGCGCTCTCGGCCACGGCCTTGGCGGCGGGGCGGATCAGCGGGCGGTAAAGCCGCAGCGCCGCGAACAGCGCAGCAATCGGGCCGCCATAGGCAAGGATCATCTCCCACCACGGCGCATCGAGCGCCCGGTCGAGGCCGGGGTCGATCAACAGCCGGTAGGCCAGCCCCACCGCCCCCACCTGCACCGCCACCGCGAGCGGGCGCAGGGTGTAGCGCCGGTCGAGCGCGGCGGCGGCGAAGGTGAGCACGGCGAAGGCAAGCGTGAGCGCGGTCTTGGTGAAGATCAGCGCCAGCGCCAGCGCGATCAGGGCGAAGGCGGCAAGCGCAAAGCCGGCCACGCGCGGGCGGTTTTCGCCGTCATCGCGCACGAAGGC